>ERZ808259.170-NODE-170-length-41680-cov-63.365718_pt1 | contig 41680 bp, 23 predicted proteins | sample MGYA00521279_ERZ808259 | MGnify/ENA primary metagenome ERZ808259 (study PRJEB31516, sample SAMN03275586) | gut metagenome | biome: mammalia-associated habitat; material: feces | host: Papio cynocephalus | place: Kenya | collected 2012-07-27 ...
ATCGTACACAATCAAGGATATCAATGACTTGGTGTCAACTCCTGGGTAAACGCCCAGTACTCATAAGGGATTGGCAGGTGAATCACATAAGAATCACATAAGAATCACATATGCTTGTTAGCACGAAGGCAAACGGAAACCAAACGGAGTGTTTGAGAGGAGCGTTTGAGAGGATAAAAAAGCGGCTGTCTGAGGGTTTTCAGGCAGCCGCTTTGCAATAGTTTTTATTATATGAACTAACTTATTCTGTACATTTCTTTATCTTTATTCTGTCTTTATTCTGTCTTTATTCTGTACACTTCTTTATCTTTATCCTGTACACTTCTTTATTTATTTTTTACCTGTTCGCCGAGGAGGTTGTAGGTTTTGCCGCAATGGAGGATATAGACTTGACCGTTGCGGATGATTTTCCGAGCCGCAGCGTTGGAAGTATCCGTAGCAGGCAAAGAGGTCGGCACTTTGCCGTTGCTGCGCACAAAGAGATTGTCCATATAGATGTCGTTGCCGTTCTCGTTACGTCCGAGGAGGGCAATGTGCTGTACGCCGCTATTGGGCAGAGTGAACGTATAGGTGTACCAATTGCTTTCCGTTTCGGCGGGGATGTTGGTGCCGACCGTAGAACAGTTGTGCGGAATGAAGGCCAATGTATCCGTTCCGGCAAGAATATAGACTCCCTCGGCAGGAATATAGGACATAGCACGCCGCCAGACAGACAGTCCGAAATCGTAGCCGCCTGCGACGGGGATATTCATTTCGGGCAGTACCAGACGGGTATAGGTAGTGCCGCGTTGGTCGGTCAGTTTGAGGACACGGGTGGTATTTCCGTTGATACCCCAAGAGGAGGACTGATAGACTGAGAACAGATATGTGCCATAGCCCGACACATGCTCATTGAGCCAGCAGGGTTGGTTGACGTTGCCTATAGTGAAATTCTCAAAATCCACTTCCCACGGGAACTCGCTGACGGTTGCGCAAGCAGTGGAGAGCATCAGTTGCTCGGACTGGACATCGAAGGCATCGCCTGCCGAACAATGTGCCTGTACTTTGACCGTATAGGCATAGCGGGTGGCAGGTTGCAGTCCGTCCAAGACACAGAACGTGTCAGGCGTCTGCAGGGTAACGGTGTCCGCACCGCAGAAAGTAACGGTATAGCCGTTGTCTGCGCTGCCCGACCAAGCCACGGTTGCGCTCTGCTGTGTAGCCAGCGAATCCACTATATGGATATTAGCAGGGAGAGGACACGGTGAGGGGGCATAAACGGCGACATCGTCGATATATACCTGACTGGAATACGTATAGTTAGGTGCATAGCGGAAGCCGTAATACGGCTGCGTTACCCCCTCTGCGCACGTGAGTGTAAGGATGATGCGCGTCCAAGTGGTGGTACCGCCGTATTCGGCAATACGATGCCACGTGGTGGAGTCGGCGGGGTCGGTGAGATAGCCGACTTCGAGCGGTTTATTGACATAGTTGCTCTTGTACCAGAATACCAGTTCGTTGCCTGCGGTTACCTGCGGGAGGATAGCAAAAGCCGCCGCATCATATGCGTATGTGTCATTGATTTTGAGCGTAAGCCCCTTGGTACCATCGTGCGCGGCAATGGAACCGGTAACATAGACAGAGGTGTTGCCGCCTTGGTTTGCCCCGAGGATATTCCAGCATACGGGTACTTCGAATATGTCATCACCGGAGGGAACGGTCTCGAAGGTCTCGCTCCACGGGTAGTCGGCAATGGGTTCACATTCTGTCAGGAACGTATGCGCAGCGTGGTAGAACTCAGCGGCTTCGACATTGTCGCAAACGGCTTTGACTGTAATATCAAGGGTGTATTTTGTTCCCGATTGCAGCGGTTGGAGCGTTATTAAAGGCTGTTCGGTGCGTGTATTGAGGAGGGTATCCGTGCCGTTGGTAACGACCACCTGCCAAGCCGTTTCGTGGTTACCCGGTGTCCAAGCCAATGTAGCAGTATGCGTGGTAATGTCGCGTATCTCTACATTCCGTACCTCCCGGCAGTCGGGAAGAAGGCGCACAGCGATGTCGTCGAGATAGAGGTCGGAGTAGCCGCTCGGGTGCTCACAGCGCAAGATGAGATAATTCAAACCGGCTAATGCCGATATGGGGCTGAAGGTATATTTTGTATATGTCTCCTCTATGAGTCCTGTACCGCCCACTCGTGTTGCGCCTGCCATAGAAGGTGCATTATTGAGATAGACCTCGATGCTGTCGATGGTCTTATCCCACGTTTCATTCCCTTTCTTGCTCCAGAAGGAAAGTTCCAATTTCGCCCCCTCGGCAAGCACCATTCCCGGTAGAGCAAGGATGGTAATCGGCTGATAGGAACTATTAGACGGCAATGCCAGAGCCTGTTCGCCAGTGTGTGCATTGGAGGTTTGCACCTGCCAGATGATAGGTGTCGTAGGGGCGTAAAAGCCGGTGTAACCTATTTGGCGGTTCGTCCAGCAGTTGTGCGCCACCGAGTCCCAACCGCTGACAAAGGATTCGTCATCGCCTATCTCGAAACCACAAGCAAGCAGCGTGTCGCCCGCTTGTGCCGTAGCATAGTCCGCAGGTTCGCAAGCGGTAGTGAAGACCAGGGTGGCCTCTGCCGTTTCCGACAAAGAACTCTCATCGCACATCGATTGCACTTTGACATAGACGGTATCTTGGGTAGAAGAGGGTAAATCCTCAATGGTATAGAACGGGGTGCTTCCCACCAATTCGTCCTCTATATAAATATCCTTATGGTCATCCACACTAACGAGCCATTGTGTCTCGTTCTTGCCCGGGTTCCACGTAATAGTGGTGCTATGCGCATTGGTGGCATACACACGCAGATTGGTAGGCGGCAAGCAGGCAGGTTCGGGGGAAATGAGAATGTCGTCCACATAAATCGAACCATAGTTGTATGCCTCGATGAGGATATACTGTTTGCCACGGACGGGCAGGCTGAAACGCGTGAAACGGTAGGTGTTGGTCAGGTTGCGCACTTCGCCCAAGCGGGTAGCCCCCTCCAAGGCAGGCTGATTATTCACATAGACGACCAAGCGGTCGTGGCGTGTGGAACTATTCGGGTATCCGCTGCGGCTGTAGAAACTCAGTTCCGAGCCATCAGGGATTTCTGTCTGCGGGGTTACCAAGACGACCGATGAGGTGGTGTCGTTCTGATTGCTGATGAGCGCATACATACTCCCCGAATGGGCAGTACCGGACTGCACTTTCCAGCGGTAGGACGAGTTGCCCGTGCCTTTGAAAGTGTCCCAACAGGGTATCTCTGTGAATGATTGTTCCGCGCTGTAGGGCTCAAAATTGAACAGGATAGAGTCGTTCTTCGTTTGGAACGGTGCGCACTCGGTAGCAAAGGAGAGAGTGGTCGCCGTGGCGTCCGACAAGTCACCGTCGCCGCAATCGGCTTGGATACTTATCCAATAGGAGTAAAACGAAGAGTGGGTCAAACCGCTGACAGGAAGTACGGGTGTATCGGATATGCGGGTTGTCAGGGTATCGGTGCTGCCCGATTCGGCATAACGCACCCGCCAAGCGGTTTCCTCTTTGCCAGCCTGCCAAACGAGATTGGCACTTGTGGTGGTGATATTGCCGACATGCAGGTTTTGCGGCGGGATACACGTGGGGAGATAGCGCAGTTCCACATCATCGATATAGACATATCCGTCCCGCTCGCCACCGCCATATCGGATAGCGATGTGGTTGTGCGTGTCGGGGGCGTTGCTCAGATAGGTTTTTGCCAAAGTGTATGTGGTGGTTAGCGGGAAAGTGTCCAACGCCACAAACGTGGAAGCATCGGTATAATCGCTCATCACGCCGACAATCACCTTGGCGTAGTTGGGTCCTGCGTCTTTGTTTTTATAATAGAACGAAAGCATCAGGCGGTTGGCTTTCTCTATGCAGGAAGGCAAAACGGCATATTGCACAGAATTGGTAGTGCCTCCGTAGAAATAGAGGAAATTGCTCCCGCTGTGTGCAAAATTCATATTATTGTCATCTACAAACACATACGGATATTTGCCATTATATGCTATCCTATGCCAGCAATAGGGCATCACATAATTGCCGTCAGGCAGACTGCCGTCGAAATTCTCGGTATAGGGGATTGGCAATGCCTCACAGTCGGTATGGAAAGATGCCTGTTTCCATACACCCGCGCCCGCCTCGCATACCGCACGCACATAGGCGATATAAGTGGTGTTGGCTGTGAGTCGGCTGATACTTACCGAAGTAGCGGAGGTGCGCTGCGCCTGTGCGTCGGTGATAGTCCCGGTAGCGGGCGCAACGATATAGTCGTAGCCCACGACATCTTCGAGAGCCGCCCAAGAGAGCGTTGCCGAAGATGCGGTAATGCCTGTGATATTCAGGTCTTGCAGGTTGGCGCAGGCTTTGCGGCTAATAGACAAATTATCTACGGCAGCAGGCGGGTTATCGCCGCTACTGCCGTCGTTTTGCCAGACAAAAACCAGGTTGTAATCACCTTTTGTAGGGATACTGATTTCGACAGACTCGCTCTGCCACGAGGCGGTCTGATTGAACATCCACGGGTAAGCAGCCTTGCTCGGATTGGTGCTTTGGAGACGGATGTAGCCTGCCTGCGCCATTTTGTCGGCAGTGGTATTGACATCAAAATTGCTTAAAGTTCCCAAATCTACCCTATTGCTGTTGGCACCTGCAAGGCTGACATCGGCGGGCAGCACCAAGACCTGCATAAGATCGAATTTGCTTTCGCCTGTGGCTTTCCAATCGAAACTTACGATATAGTCCCATGCATCGAATTGAAAGGTGCGATATGCGAATGCCGTGGTATAGTCGCGGTTGCTGTACGCATTGTGTTCGCCGTTGTCGTTGCTGATATACAAGGCATTGGTTCCATCTTTGGGAGCAGCACTGCCTATATACCAGCGATTGACGGTGTTGCCTTCCGAAAGTTGCCATTGCGCATTGTCCGTAGCGTCTTCGAAACCCGTGGAATAAGGCACCGCAGTGGTCTGCGCACTCATTCCGAAAGCAAGGAGTCCTGCGGACAAGAGCAGAAAGAGTTTGTTTCTTCTCATAAAAAAACAGGGGTTTTGTTAATGAATATGATTATCTTTTTACATTTCAGTTTAGGGTGTACCAAGTGCTTTCAGACCGCGCTATGTACAGCAAAAAGCACCTTTATAATCCAATACAAAGGTACATCCGGATCCTTAGACCTGCAATCCCGAATTATCAGTAAAACATATCCCTATTTTTTATTAGGCTTTTCGGGGGCTGCGGAAACCTTTGCACAAGCGGTAGCGGCTGATAGCGGCGCGTGCTACAGGGCTCCCGCAAGCAATGCGCAGTGGGATGCCGGCTGCGCACACAATGGCATTGTGCGCCGCTATCAGCCGAATGCATACGAACAAAACACAGTGTTGTTGCGCATATCAGAAAATTGTTGTAACTTTGCGGGCTAATTAACAAACAGACTGAATTAGAAAATTGATAGATATGGTTCGTGTTCGTTTTGCCCCCAGTCCAACCGGGGCGTTGCATATCGGCGGTGTGCGTACCGCTCTGTACAACTACCTATTTGCCCGTCAGCACGGCGGTGTGATGCTGCTGCGTATTGAGGATACCGACTCCACCCGCTTCGTTCCCGGAGCCGAGGAGTATATCACCGAAGCACTCGACTGGCTGGGTATCGAGATTGACGAAGGCATCTGCAAAGACGCCCCCAACGGCAAAGGGTCGCACGGACCATACCGCCAGAGCGAGCGCCGCGAGATTTACCACCAATACGTAAAGCAACTGCTCGACTCGGGATATGCGTATATCGCATTCGACACCCCTGAAGAGTTGGAGGCAAAGCGTGCGGAGATACCTAATTTCCAATACGATGCGCGTACGCGCGGGCAGATGGTCAATTCGCTCACGCTGCCCAAAGAGGAAGTGGAGGCACGTATCGCCCGCGGCGACAAGTATGTGGTGCGTTTTCTGGTGGAGCCCAACGAGGACGTACACGTACACGACCTTATCCGTGGCGAGGTGGTTATCAACTCGAACATATTGGACGACAAAGTGCTGTACAAATCGGCCGACGACCTGCCCACCTACCACTTGGCAAACATTGTGGACGACCACCTGATGGAAATCACCCATGTCATCCGTGGTGAGGAGTGGCTGCCCTCGGCTCCGCTCCATGTACTGCTCTACCGCGCATTCGGTTGGGCAGACACAATGCCACAGTTCGCCCACCTGCCACTGCTCTTGAAGCCCGACGGCAACGGCAAACTGAGCAAGCGCGACGGCGACAGACTTGGTTTCCCCGTATTTCCATTGGAGTTCCACAACCCAAAAGACGGCACCGTTTCGTCGGGCTATCGCGAGAGTGGTTATTTCCCCGAGGCGGTGATTAACTTTCTGGCTCTGCTCGGCTGGCACAACACGGGCGACCAAGAGATGTTCACAATGGACGAACTGATACAGCAGTTCTCGCTTGACCGCGTCAGCAAATCGGGCGCGAAATTTGACTACGAGAAGGGGAAATGGTTCAACCACCAGTATTTGCAACTGAAGAGCAACGAAGAGTTGGCAGAGTTGTTTATGCCTGTATTGGCGCAGCACGGGGTAAGACCTCCCCAAACCCCTCCTTCGGAGGAGGGGAATGCCGAGTCGGCAAAGGCTTTCAAAGAAAAAGTAGCCAAGGTTATCGGTCTGACGAAGGACCGTGTGGATTTTGTACCCGAACTATGGGAGCAGACCAATTTCTTCTTTGTAGCCCCCACGGAGTATGACGAGAAGTCGCTCAAAAAACGCTGGAAAGAGGACAGCCCACAACATATGCGGGAGTTGCTGGTTCTGTTGGAGCCGCAGGAGGACTGGTCGGCAGAGGCGTTGGATGCACTGGTTATGCCGTGGATTGAAAAGAAAGGGTACGGCGTAGGTATTGTAATGAATGCATTCCGTATCTGCTTGGTAGGTGCCGCCCGCGGTCCGCATATCTGGGCAATCACCGATATTCTCGGCAAAGAAGAGACGCTCCGCCGTGTACGCACCGCACTAACAATGCTTAATGCATAATGCACAATTTTAATTCGTAATTATGATTTTGATTTTCAGTGCTCCGAGCGGGGCGGGCAAATCGACTCTGGTGAATTACCTGCTCGGCAAGCGACACGACCTGGAATTTTCTATATCCGCCACCACGCGGGCACCGCGCGGGCAGGAACAGAACGGACGGGAGTACTACTTCATTACCAATTCCGAGTTTGAGCGGCTTATAGCCGAAGACAAATTAGTGGAGTGGGAGCAGGTCTATTCCGGCACCTACTACGGTACGCTCAAAAGCGAGATAGAGCGTATAGAAGGTGCGGGGCACCATGTGGTGTTTGACGTGGATGTAAAAGGCGGGATTAACCTGAAGCGTATTTTCGGCGACCGTGCCAAGTCGTTCTTTGTGGCTCCACCGTCGGTGGACGAACTGCGAAAGCGTTTGATCGGTCGTGCGACCGACAGCCCTGAAAAGATAGAAGAGCGCGTTGCCAAAGCCGCCACCGAGATGCAGGACGCACCGCACTTCGACTGTATCATTGTCAATGACAACCTTGCTTCTGCGGAGAAGCAACTGGACAAGGAAGTAGCGGCTTTTCTCGGGGAACAGGGGAATTTATAGAAATTCTAGGGGAACTTGAAGAACTAGGGGAACCGGAAATTTGCCAGATACTATAGTGAAATAATTGAACATCGGAATCTATAGCGGTTCTTTCAATCCTGTGCATTTCGGGCATACGGGATTGGTAAAGTGGGTGGCAGAGCACACCGACTTGGACGAGGTATGGATGGTAGTCAGTCCAAACAACCCACTGAAAGACAAGCACATTCTTGCCGATGAGCGGGTACGGTTGGAGCAAGTACGGAAAGCCGTTGCGGATATACCGCACGTACAGGCGTCTGATTTTGAGTTTCAGTTGCCCCGTCCGAGTTACACTGCCGACACACTCCGTGCATTGGACAAGGTTTATCCCGAACATACCTTTACCCTGATTATAGGCGAGGACAATCTAATGATCTTCGACCGCTGGCGCGAGTGGGAATATATTCTCACGCATTACCGCCTGTTTGTCTATCCGAGACACACGGAACGATGCACAATGCATAATGCACAATGCACAATAAATAGCACTATCGAACGATTGGCAAGCACTGTCAAGAAAGATACGGGGCAAGACATACGGAGTATCGTATTCCTGAAAGACGCTCCCTATTTCGACATATCCAGCACAGCGATACGCAACGCAAAGAAATAAATTACCCAACAGGGGATGTCCACAAGCGGCTTGCAACATTGGCGAAGGACTTTTGGCACGAAAATTGCGCTTTGCTTGCGTGATTCGTTTTTTTTATGTAATTTTGCAGGCTCATTTCATAGAATGAAGAACAAGTATTTCGTCATATTGCTGGTTGGTGTGCTTTTCGCGAGTTGCGGAGAGTACCAAAAGATACTGAAATCAACCGATGCGGACTATAAATACCAGAAGGCTTTGGAGTATTTCAACGACAAGCAGTATGTAAAATCACAGACGCTGTTGGACGATATAGCATCGTACTATCGCGGGACAGAGCGCAGCGAGGATGTGTTGGCATACTTGGCCCGCAGTTATATGGGACAGAAAGACTACGCTTCTGCCGCCGATTACTATCAAGCCTATATCCGTAATTACCCGAAAGGGAAATACGCAATAGAGGCACGTTTCCAACTGGGGCATTGCTATTATCTTGATTCTCCCGATGCACGTCTTGACCAAGAAATTACCCGCAAAGCGATACAGTCGTTCACCGAGTTTGTAGAACTCTATCCGGATAGTCCTTATGCCGAGCAGGCATACACCGAGATGGGCGAGATGTACGACAAGTTGGCGCAAAAAGAGTATTTGAATGCGAAACTCTATTACAATCTCGGTTCGTATTTAGGCAACAACTATCTGAGTTGTGAGATTGTGGCAAAGAATGCACTAAAGACCTATCCGAGCAACTCGTATCAGGAGGAGTTGAACTGGCTGATACTACAAGCCAAATATCAGCAAATGCTGATTTCATACGAAGACAAGAAATTGGAACGCGCCCGCGATACACAGGACGAATACTATAGTTTCATTACGGAGTATCCCGAATCGAAACACCGTTCTGCAGCGGACAAGATACTCAAGGAGATAAAGAAAATAACCAAGGAATAAGTCTGCGCACAGCGCAAGCCTATGTTCGGGCGTTTTGACGCTACGAACCGCAAGAATAAAACTAAAGATACTAAAGATATGGATTTCAAACAATCGAAAGCACCTACCAACACGATTACCCGCGATATGAACAAGTTGGTAGAACCCGTCGGCAACGTGTACGAGACCGTAGCCATCATTGCGAAACGCGCCAACCAGATCAGTGCCGCACTCAAGAAAGAGTTGGACAGCAAACTGCAGGATTTCTCCACTCCCCAAGACTCGATGGACGAGACTTTTGAGAACCAAGAGCAGATTGAGATTTCGCGCACCTACGAGCGTCTGCCCAAACCGACCTTGTTGGCTACGGAGGAGTTTGTAGAAAACGACCTCGTATATAAGACCAGCAACAAGGACGAAGCGCTGAAATAACAATGGACAAAGAACAATGAACAAAGAACGCATTGTATATTTATTAATTGTTAATTCTTAATTGTTAATTGTACATTGTTGGAGGGCAAGCACATATTGGTAGGCATCAGCGGGGGTATCGCTGCCTACAAAATTCCCGAACTGATACGCTTGCTACGCAAAGCGGGAGCGGAAGTGAGGGTGGCGACCACCAAGAATGCGTTGGAGTTCGTAACTGAGTTGACCTTGCAGACCCTATCGGGCTACAAGGTCTATTCTGATGTATTTGCCGCTATCAACGAACATTCCACAGAGCATATTTCCCTGCCCGATTGGGCAGACCTGATGGTGGTGGCACCTGCAACCGCCAACGTACTCGGTAAGATGGCAAACGGCATTGCCGATGACGCCCTGACGACCACTTTCTGCGCAATGCGCAAACCTGTGGTGATAGCCCCCGCAATGAACGACAAGATGTACCAATGCCCCGCCACGCAAGAGGCGATGAAGCGTCTGTCCGGTTGGGACAACATTACGATGCTCGATTGTGCGGAAGGGGAGTTGGCCTGCGGCACAAGCGGCAGAGGGCGTATGCAGGAGCCTGCGGTTATTTCGGAGGCAGCAGAGTATGCGTTATCGCCCAAAGATCTGTCAGGACAACGGGTGCTGATTACAGCAGGTCCGACACAGGAAAAGATAGACCCCGTGCGCTATATCAGCAACTACTCCACCGGCAAGATGGGTTATGCCTTGGCACAAGAGTGCCTTCGCCGTGGGGCAGAAGTGGTATTGGTATCAGGACCGACCCAATGCAGTCTGCCGCGAGCGGAGTTGTTCGGCATTGCACCCGCATTGCGCATTGTCTCCGTCGGTTCGGCACAAGAGATGTACGAAGCGTGTATGCAAGTGTTTCCTATGTGCAATATAGCCATTCTCTGTGCAGCAGTAGCCGATTTCACTCCTGAGAAGGTAGCAGCGCAGAAGATAAAGAAACAGGCAGGGCAGGACACACTGACGCTGACGCTGCGCAAGACACACGATATAGCCGCCACACTCGGGCAGCAGAAACGCCCCGACCAAACCATAGTCGGCTTTGCGCTTGAGACGCATAACGAGGAACAGAATGCACTGCACAAGATGACCACGAAAGGGTTGGATATGATTGTGCTGAACTCGCTGCAAGACGCGGGGGCGGGGTTTGTATGCGATACGAACAAGGTAACAATCTACTACAAAGACGGACACCATATAGCCTACCCGCTTGAATCCAAACAGCAAGTGGCAAAAGACATAATACAATGCGTAATGCATAATGCGTAATGCATAATGCGTAATGCGTAATGCGTAATGCGTAATGAGACAACAAAAGAGACTGCCTGACAAAGTATAGTCGGGCAGTCTTTTTTGTGTTCTATGCTGATATAACGTGAGTTCGAAATAACGGAAACATAAAAACAAAACCGGCTTTACCTTTCTTGCGGGGCAACACGCCCCGCGCTCAATCAACAAATACAAGATACAAAGGCGGCGGATGGTGGCGCGTGCTACGCACAAAGCGGTGCTTTGCGCCACAATACGCCGAAACGGGCTTATTCAATCAGCATCCATTCACGAACAACCCGATAATCACCCGATAACAACCCGATGCCGTTAGCATAAAGGATAATAATAGGAGGGGGATAAAAAAAGAGATTGCCACACTTGGTCGGCAATCTCTTTTTTTATTGTTATACTACCGTATTATTCAGGCGTAAAAGTTATTGTTTAGCGACAGAACGTTTCTGCTTCGGGAAATTGAAATGGTATGCCACCTTGATGCCGGCATCGACATAACCCAATTTATTGACATAGGTGTCGGTAGCCGAGACAACCGATGCAGAAGCCTTGCCATTTCCCGAAGGAGGCGTTACATTGATAAGGCTCTTGTTGGCGGTTTCGCCCTTGAAAGCACTGACGACGCTATAGTTGGCATACACACCCAAACCGAGAGCATCCCCGTTGCGCAGACTCCACTCGTACCCGATTTCGGCAGAAAGGAGCAGGTTGGCTTTCCACTGGTTGTGGTTCTTACCTTTGTTATTGAGTTGGTCATTATCCAGACGCCCTGTGATGGCTTCGTTGGTAACATGCACGCCCTCTTCCTGAAAATAAGCGTCCACGGTAGGCGCAGTGATAGTCTGCTGATAGGGTGTATAGAGCGGGAGTAGGAGTTTGGGGCCGATATTGAAGAACAAGCCTTTCTCGGTAACCAAAGAGAACAAGAGGGGCACTTCGAGTTGCAGTTGGCGGTCGCAGGAAGAGACCTTGTCGGCAGTGAGGGTATAATCCACCGCCCCCTCATCGGTATTAACCGTATAAGAGTCGTTGACATCCAAGTTGATACTGCTCTGCGCATAGCCCAGACTCAAGCCGGTAAGGATACCCAAATCAACAGGACGCCCGAACTTAGTCCAATAGTAGGCATACTGCAGGTCGAGCATAGCATCGAAGCCACCGGGGCGTTTGCTGTCGCGGTTGAGTGCGTGGAGCATATTGGCATAACCGCCTCGGAGACCGATAGAGAAACGCTGGTAGTTCTCCTGTTTCGGCTGGGCAGTAATGGTATATGCTGCGTCCTGGGCAGGTTGCTCTTCTACTACTATCGGTTCCAGCGGTTGCTCCACAACCGGTGTCGTATCGCGTTTGGACAGCGCAGTATCGGCTTTCAGCGTCTCGCTGCCATACAGTTGGGCTTGCTGCTCAATCTGACGCTGCTGGAGTTCCGACATCTGTTCTTTCTCCTCCGCCCGTTGATTGACCTGTATTTTCTGCTGCTCCTGCTGTTGCTGAGCCGCAGCCTGTGCCACAGTATCTTCGCGTGCCACAGCCCCCTTGAGCATAATGCCGTCAGGGCGTACCCACGACATAATTCCCTTGAGCAGCACGCCATCGGGGAAACGTTTCGTACCTACCTGCAGGATAGGGTGCGATACATAATAGACCCACGTACTCATACGTTCTCCTGTCAGGTAGTGGGTATTATCGCGCTTGATAACCACCGTATCACCCACTTGCCATTGAAAATCGGAAGCGGTTGAGTCTGCGGGTGTTTGCGCAGATGCGCAAACAGCAACAGATACCAACACCATAGCCAGTGCAGCCTTACGCAGACGTGCCGCACTACCGAATATCTTATTTTTAATCTTTTTCATTGTATCGTAATTATTAGTTTGTCAGTCCGTTTACTTAACCACATAGCGCAAAGTAACCTTTTCGCCGTCGCATTGTACATCCACCATATAATAGCCCGTATCAGAAGCGGCATTCATAAGGAATGTCTCTGCCTCGCGAGATGTATAAGCGGCAATCTTTTGTCCGGTGGAGGTATAAACGACGATGTCGGTTTCCATATCCGGATTGAGGTTCAGCACCTGTATCTGCTCCTCGGGCTGCACGACATTCGGACGCAACTCGGGCACCTTGCTGCTGTTGGTGCAAGTAAGGATGACCGTGCGTGCCTCGGCTGCGCAATCGCTCCCGGAAGATGCCGTGTGTATGATACGGGCATAATATGCGCCTTGCAGTGCATCGGCATTGTCTGTGGTATAGTAGAAGCCCGTAGCCACTTCGGTATCGGCATTGACATCGGGTGTTTCGCCTGCCATCTTGTACCAGTGTACATCCGCCTCGGTGATGTTCCAGTCGGGGAACTGCTCACGTATGCGATTGAGGTTGATCATCAACAGACGGTCAGAGTACATCGATTTGGCGGGCAGGTTGCTCAACGAGGTGGTGTTGTCGGCATCAGGCTGCTCTACCGAGACGTTGAACGTAGTGTCTAGGGTAGCGCAATCGCTGCTTATCTTGCAGCGGACGGTAACCTCTTTCGTCTGCCCGTCCAACGCCTTATCCGCAATGTCGCTCCAAGTCCCGCCTTGCTGCACAAACCAGCGGATAGCGGTATTGGGCGCAAAGAGCGGATCGGCAGCCACAGCCTGCTCCAAGGCAGCCGTAGCACGGGTGGTATCTACCACCTGACCGCACACCGCAAGGATATCATCCTGCGCAATAGCCGGCATAAAGAAATGATATACATAGAGTTGGTAATGATAGAGCGAATCCACATCCCCGTTGACAGGGTCGAACACACGTAGGCTATCCGTCCACGTGGTATCGGTATAGACAATGAGGGTTTGCAAACGGGAAACATAATCGCTGCCGACACAGACGGTATCCGTAACCGTTGTATCTGCTTTCGATGCCGGTTTCACTTGGAGTTGGAGCGTATAGTGTACGCTGTCGCACCCTGTAACAGCGTAGTATGCGGTATCATGATACGTGTCTGCTTTTGTGAAAGTCAAATTGCGCCAAGTATAGGTCTGTCCCTCTTTGATAACCGCCGTTTCCTCAGGCATATCCGTAGCAGAAAGAACTGTCAGATTGAGCGTATAGTACTCTTTTGCGCAACCTGAATCATAATAAACGGTATCATAATAAACGCCCGTCTGGGAGAGTTGCATACCACCACGCCAAGCATAGATATCGCCATCACAAATGGTATCATGCTCAGTGGTATCTTTGAGCAATCGGAGCGTGGTGATGTTATAGACATATACCGAGTCGAAGTCAATGTCGGTATCATGGATTGGGAGTGTATCATTCCACGTGGTGTCATTGAGAATAATGTGCGAACTTACACGCCCGATGTACTCGCTGCCAGCGCAGGTTGCATCCTGTATCTCAGGAGCCACCTTGTATATATATGCCTCGGGAACAAAGTCAAAGTCCTGCCCAAACAACGAATCGCCACATTCGGTAACAGCCACATAGCGCAATATTACTTTCTTCTCGTCTTTGCCCAGACGGTCGGTGGTCAGAGGGCTGTACGTACCGGTCAGTGTATCCTTGCGGTGCCATACGACAGACTCCACGATCATATCCGTTTCACCCTTGTCTTGTGCGAACTGCCGCAACAGGGAGGTGGTAGCACGAGAAACATTGATGCTCTTGCCGCAAGCCACCGTTGGTAGATAGGGCAACTCGGTATAGAGGACAGGGCGGGTCTTTACTTTGATTGTATAGATATAGAGCGAGTCGATAGTACGCGGACGACCGAGCGTATCCTTCACGCTCAGTTGTTGTTTCAGAGAACGGATAACGGTATCCTGATGAATGGTTGTAGTCGGCAACAACTGCGAAACCGTATTCGGGCAAACCGTATCATACAGAGCAATGCTGTCGGTGCGCCACGGAGCCACCATAAACGTATAGGGGAAATTCAATACATTCTCGCACGAGTCCTCAATATGCAGATAAAGCATCTTGGTATGCATATCCTTGGGCAGGATGGTAACGGTATCCGCCCACGCATTACCCGCTGCATCATCCGACCACCAGATAGTATCAATCGGCGATATGGTATCCACACTGCCATAGTAACGGCGCAATGCCGCAAGCGAAGAATCAACAAACAGGCTCATACCCTCTACCAGCAACGGCGCGGCGTGGAGTGTCTGCAACTGCTCAGCAGGTATCTGTTTGGCAGCGACGAGCGGTGTTACCTTGTAGGTAATTACCGAGTCGCGCATCGAGGTGCCATCGCGCCAAGTGATAGTGGTATCAAGTTGCTGCGAAGTAACATCATCGTCGAACACCATCATATTGATATAATACCACTTGTCGCCGACAAAGACGGAATCACGGTATTCCGCACCGTCGCACACAGTGGCATAGACAGTGTCAAAGCCTTGTACACGTTCCGTCTCCGGCACCAAGGATGCAAAGATTTTCGTAGTCTTGTCCGAGCAGTAGAGGATTTGCAAGTTGGGCCAACCGGCCTGTTTGATCACATCGCGGTCGATATTCTGCGAGACGGTATCGCCGGCAGCGAGTGTATGCTCCAGGTTCTTCACTTCCTGGTCGCACTCCCACATAATCTTCGCACTAGTCTCGGTCTGCTCCTGCTTGTCAAGGTTTACGATAGACAAGCGCATATCATAGCCCTCCGGAATAGAGGTGGAGTCCAAACGCACCTGGTACCACAAGCAACTGGTCTTCTCCTGCTCTGTACTGCCCGGGTGGATATTGCCGTTGATCCAATCGAAATCAATGGCATTGAGACAGTCATCCCCCTTGCTCAACGTAATATCGAAACGGAACGATATAGCACGGTCGGCACTGACGCGTACATAGACACGTGCGCTGTCAAAAGCGTTGAACTGCGTACGCTCTACAGTATATACCAATGCCTCACCGCCCGCAATAGTACGCTGGCGGAAGGTCATCTCGTGCTCCACGGGGCATACCCAACTGATTTCCGCCTTTGACACAACGGGACTGTTGTCAAGGTTGCGGATAGTAAGCGTACCATTACCCGAAGTGTTCTCCTGGAGGTTGCGAATGTCCACGGCGTACCATGTCGGCACGCCAGCCTCGACATTGTATGTGGTATTCGGCACCGCCTCGACAGCCTCCGCACAAGCCGTAACAGGCTCGATGGCAGCAAAGTCGCGAACCGACGAAGTGATACGCGCCTGCTGTCCTGCCGGGGTAGTAAGTTTCAGATAGAGATAGTCGGAAGCGAAAGCACTGAAAATATCACTACTAATCTCCTTGCTGCGTTTCTGCCCGATACCGAGCGCAAACGACTCTGCCATAATCGCAGCGGAATCACAACTCGTATAGAGTCCGGCTTGCAGGGTTCCCGCTTTGGTACCGAGGTTCTCAATGCTGAAAGTAATCAGTTTATCCAGAGCAACCACGGCTTTTTTGTCCAGACGATACCAGCGGGTGGTCGTCTCGTCCTGGATACAGGTGTCGCCTACGGCATAGTTGATGGCGTGCAGGCAGTCCTCACCGGAGTTCGGATCGACCAAATCCACTTGGAACTGCAGTCCGTTGCCAATCAGCAGCACTATGATGCTGTCGTGCTTGGCAGCCAACTGCTCCGCCGTACTGCGCTCCACCAGTTTATACAGTTCCTGTCCTACACCTACGCTTACCGATTTGCTCTGCATAGCCTCTGTAACCGGGCAATGGTAAGCCACCTGTGCCGTAACGGTTTGTTTGGTGGCACTCGTCAGATAGATACGCGGGGTCTTTGCCGAGGCGATCATCTCGTCCAGCATTGCTTTGCTGACATAGTACCATGTGGTATCGGCAGTGGTAGTATAGCGTTGTCCCCAACCGAAAACCACCATATCGTCGGGGCAATCGATAGCAGTGAACGGCTCCGGCTCAACCAGTTCCGCCTCTACGTGTACCGCCTGCGAACTGCTCAAGCGCACATAGACGGTGTCGCCCAAGGTCTCCAATGCAGAGTGGGCAATCGTGGTGCTCTTGGTCTGCAAGCCGCGGAGCGTAGTCGTCTGGGTCTGCGGGACATCGCACGGGCAGGTGAATGCCACCTGCGCCTCTACATCGGCTGTTGCATTAGCCTTGTTGGTGATGCTGACGCGGATATCCTTGTTCCCCTGTTTGGCAGCACGCAGATCCACCATATACCAGAGGGCGTCATCGGCTTTCTGGTCATTGCCGCTTACCCAGTTGAACAGGATTGCCGAGCGGCAACTGCTGCCTGCGTCCTCTTTGGTCATCGTAACACGGAAAGCAATCGGCTGCGAAGAGATGACACGGAAATAGAGGGTATCAATACTCTTGTCTATGCCGTTGATAAAGTCGCGTCCGAATGTTTTCTCATACTTGCCGCCGGCAGCAAGCGACATAGTGCGCTCGGTATTGGCTACATTGTCGGGGCACTCAAGGCTCATCTCCGCCTCAATCTGTGCGGTAGTCGCACCGAGGTTGCTGATAGTAAGGGTCGGTACCAGCGTGGTAGCACGCACGTCTGCCAGTCCGACCTTGTACCAGACGGTATCTTTGGCAGCCTGTTTGTGTCCGTATGTCCAATCGAAAGCCGTAGCACGGAGACACGCATCGTCCTCCTCTTTGACGGGCATATCCGTCAGTTCGGCACTGAATACTATGTTTTGGTCGGTCTCTACGCCCACATACACGATGTCGCTCGCCATCATACCGAAAGTATTCCAACTGATGGTCTTGTCGCGCTGTGTCTGTGCGGCAAGCGTACGCGAAATAGTCTGTAGATCGCTGTACGGACATTCGAAAGCCATACTTGCCTTGAGCGAAGCCTTCTTGCCGCCGAGGTTCTTCACGTGTAGCAGAATATCTTTCTTGCCGGCTTTGGCGGACTTGATATCCACAGCATACCAAACGGTGGTATTGGCAGACTGACGATGTTCGGTGTTCCAAACAAAGTCCATACTTGTTTTGCAGGCTTCGCCCTCATGCAGACGACGGAGACGCCCGGAGAACGAAAGCGGCTGGTCGGTGGTCAGACGTACATATACATACTCGGCACTCAGCCCGTCCAACATATTCGGTTCAATGGTCTTGGTAGCGGAAGCGTCCGCGTCGAGTTGCATAGTGCGGGCAGTAACGCTGTATGGTTTGGCAACAAACGCCACCTCGGCTTTGACAGTAGCCTTGGCAGCCCCTCGATTGATTACCATCAGTTCGGGCACCATACCCTTTTGACGGAGCGATGCCAAGCGTATCTTGTAGATATATTCCCCGGCACCTATTTTGTAGGTGGTATTCAAAACGGCTTCGACGGCACCGGTGCCTTCAAAAACAGGTGTAGCCGGTACATCGGCATCCACCAACTGCGCCTCAATACGAACAGGTTGCTTGCTATCAACACGCACATAGACCTCGTCTGCCGACAGCATATCCAGTATAGAGCGACCTATGGTCTTGATGTACCTCTGCCCTGCTGCCAGATATGCTCCGCGCGAGGTCAATCCCGTACTCGGGCAATCGAAACTGACACCGCCGGTAACCGTAGCGGCAGCCGAACCTATGTTGCGCACCACAACGGCAACCTCTTTGCCGGTAGCGGCTTTGGCGGCACGGAGGTTCACCTTGTACCACACGCTCTCTGCGGTTTGCGACATGCCTGCCGTCCAGTTGAACTCAGTGGCGTTGAGACAAGCATCATCGATGTCGGACGCAGCATAGACCTTGGAGGTGATGGCGATACGCTGGTCGGTGGTCAGGCAGAGATAGACCTCGGTCTGCTTCATTTGGATAAGCATTCCGCCGGCTACCGTCCATACACGATACTCTTTGCCCGACAGCGTATAGTCGCGTTTCTCGGTCTGCCCCGCCAATGTACCTTGGATATGCACATTGGCTGTGTTATCGGTCAAGTTGGTCAGAAAAATAGCCAAGGTAGGTGTTTCTTCCTCATAGATGGGGTCTAACGAAACACGATACCACACCGCAGAGGCACTGCCTCCCTGCACGTTGCCGTTCTCCCAGTCAAACTCTATGGCATTGGCTTTGGTAGAACCATCGCCTTTGCCGATAGCCATTGCCGGAAGACAGCATAGCATTGCGGCCACAATCAGAAGATAAAGTTTTTTCATTGTATATTGTATTTTTTACGTTTCTATTTTATCTTACATTCTCCATATAATTTGTTATAGGATGCGCTTAGGATACGCATAGGATAGAAAGATAAAGAAAGCCTATCCACCCGATATCCACCCGACATCCACCCGTGTTTGAACGTTAATTAGCATTTTGCCCGAGCAGGGTATATCGTTTGCCACTACGCACCACATAAACAGTTCCGTCGGGAGCGCAGTAGAGACGGGACGGGGGTACCGTCTGTCGGGTATCCGCTACTGGCGTGGATATCTGTTCCCGCACAGAGAGTTCCACCCGCCGCGTACACTGGTTTCTGCGCGTAATCGTATAACTGTAGTCGCCGTAGGCGTCTATCCATTGGTTGGCTTCCTCGTAGAAATAGCCTTCCGCCATATCCGCCGGCAGGACATAGACGGTATCATATTCCGTCTCGGGGGCGGAGAACGACACACGTATATCCATATTGGTGTATGTATCTTCGTCTGTCCAACCCGCACTCTGTATAGTGGTGTCCCGGCTGCATACTATGCCGTTCACCTCTATAGTCTTTCCCTCGCAGAGCGTGGTGTCTATGCTGACGGAAGTGTGCGTCGTCAGGTGTTCCACACAGAGCAGATACCGCTCGTCGCACTGCCCGGCGGTATGGATTGTAAAATCATAGTCGCCATATCCGCCCTTGGCGATATACTCCTGATTGCGATAGAGCATCGGCAGTTGGGCGGCTCGTACACGCACGGTGTCGCGCTGCGGTTCGGGGGCGGTGATGGTCAGGTTGTAGGCACGGATATGCACCGTATCGCCCAAAAACCACGTAGTATCGTTGTTGTAGCGGGTGGTTTGGGTGAGCAAGGTGTCGGTCAGTTGCAGCCCTTTGCCATGGCAGACAACAGTGTCGGTAACCAGCGGCACAAAACGCGGATTGGTGCGGAAACGGATACGCCCCACCTTATCCGAAGCATGCGCAAAATGGAAGAACAGCGATTCGCCCGCCTTGCGGGCATCCTGTATCAGGGTCGGGTCTGGGAAAAAGAGTTTGGCAGAATCGGACAACAGGGTGCGTGCCACTTCGGTGCCGGAGCAACTGCCGCGTGTAACCCACACTTGGCACGGGCTATTTTTCGTCTCTTTCCATTGTACAAACACGCTCCCGCTTTGCGGCAGGCGGCTTGCCTCCCACTCATAGACATCGTCCGAATGGCTGCTCACGTAGGTCATACTCGTCCTGACGGGGAGGGGTGCCTCGCAGGTGGAGTAAGGTCCCTCGTTGTAGGGGAATACATACACTTGCCCGTTGCCTTTGCCATTGGGATAAACGCGGATATGCGGCGTCAGCGCACCGATCAGCGAGCCTGCCACACTGCCCATCTCGTCTATTTTTTTGTTGATGGAGGCAGCGTCCATCTCGCGCATCTGGTCGCGCCCGATAGTCATAGAGATGGTAGGTGTCTCGCTGGAGCAGAGGGCATACACAGCAATAGTAACCGAGCAGTCGGCAAACCAGTAGGCGGTCAGCCCCTTGCGCACATCGTCCACCGAAGCGGTGTACCACACGGTATCGGAGATCTGCTCGCTCAGGGGGAAACTGAAGGTAGAACCACCTTCGTAGCAATCGCAGAAATAGTAGGGGGCTTGCAGCGAGGCTTGCAGTTTGCTGCAAGTCCAACTGGCAGCATCTTCATCTGCCCCGATAACCATCGAATCCGAGGTCTGCGCCATTGCCCGCCAAGCGGTTTCAGTCTGCGCACTGCTATACGAAACCGCTGTCAGCGACAGCAGCAGAAACATCAATATGTATTTTAGCCTTAACATATAATTGTTACAGATATACAGACTCAAAAAAAGCGATAACCCAATCTATTGAATTACCGCTTTGCTTTTCTGTCTCCACTAATTGCACCCAGTATTTTTTATGGGCTCCATTAATTGACGTTAATTAACCATTAATTTCCCTCCACGAACAGCATTTGATTCATATTTGACCGTATTGGGTGAAAGAATTAATTCATGGCTCAATTATATGGCTCATTATATGTTCCAAGAAAATTAACGTCTAATTACACGATAATTAACGTTGTCTTTTAATGATTCTTTAACGGGCATTAATGGAGAATATAAAAACGGGCATTAATGGAAAACACAACGGAGACCGCATACAAACGGTAAATCAATATGTCAAAGGTCGCTTGGTGTGCGGAGGAGTTTTGTGCCACAGCGCACCGATGTACCTCTCTGCATATTATCCCAATGCAGAGAGGTGATAGATTGGCAGACTAACGGACTATCACCTTGGCAGTCTCCTGCTCGCCACGCACCATATAGATGCCTGCGGGGAGGGAGAAAGTGGTCTCGCCGGTCATATACCCGGAGGCAACCAACTGCCCTGCCGAACTATAGATACCCACCTGCTGCGGCACTACAGGGATAACCATTACCCCGCCGTCCACACTATTCACAATCAGCGTCCGTCCACCGGAAATAGTCGGTACACCGGTGGTTGAATTGGCTTCGGTGTCGTAAGTTACCACACCTGTATTGATAGCAATAGCACGTGCAGGTAATTTGGAAGAAGGTATGTTTGCCAACAAGAATCCTTCTGCCGGTTCTAATGTGCACGGCTCTGCACTACATATATACTTATTCCTATTATATTCATCAGTAGTTGTCAGGTGGTAGACATTGCTTTTCTGTACACTCATATCCGCAAATGTAGCATTTCCACGCAGAGAAGCAGATCCCGGAACGGTATAATCTTCCGTTATTGTTGCAGAATAGTCTTTCCCATGCAATGTTTGAGGACCATACCCCTCAAGCAATAAATACTTTCCAGTCCAATAATCCCACTCTTCATTAGGATTATGCCCCAACTTATAAGGGAAATCAAAAGCATAGATCTCGCCCTGCTTCATCACCACAGGGTGCGTTGTACCTCCGAAATCCTTATTCTCTGTTTCGGCAGGCTGCCAGTCGGTAGTAAAATTCGTTCCGTCAAATTGCCACGTTCCGGAAGAATGATACAGATAGTAGTTAGCATCAAACCAATTATCATCTGTTGCATGTTGTAATTCCACCACTTTTGGGGTATAACCATAGGTCTTCTTTGTATGATATATCCACAAGTTTTTGAACATTTCAAAATCGGCTTGTGAATGGTTCATAACAATTCCCTCGCAGCAATAATACAACAAATCGATTGTACGTTGTGCCTGTATCTTGTGTGCTTCGTCAAGGCTGATGTTATATTTCTTGACGGAGTCTTCCGGATATGCTTCTATAATTGAAACCTTGCTAACATCAAATGGAGGAACAAACATACGCCATTGATCTGCTACAACCGGCAACATCATATAGATTTTATCCTCTATAGAATAATCTGATGTATTGAGAATTTGTTTGTGTTTATCTTTATCTTCCATATCAATAGTCGCATTTAGTTCCGGACTTTTATATCCGTCAAAAGCATCTATTAAGAATTGATCTATTGAGCCATACAACAATCTCGATACTCTTGTATTCGCATCTGCCGGAATGGTAATATCACCACCCAATGATTGTTTATAGCCACTGGCACCTGCCTGCAAAGCAGGAATACAAATTCCCCAAGGTTGCAAATTTACATCTCGTACAACCTCATCACTTGGCAACATATAGTACACCGAGTCGTGTTCGTTTGGAGTAATACTATTCTGTCCATAAGGTGTATGATTTTGGTAGTATTGTACCAATGTACTACCTTTGTATTTATACTTATCGGGGAACACGACGGGGTTTGCCAGCAAGTGATATGGCTGCGAGATGTCTTCGACCGAAAAGCCGATTGTATTCAATGAATCACCATATTGGTTAGTTGGTGAACCTCCCAGAGATGCCGCAGATTCGCACGCCCACACTTTACAATCAAACGTTCCACCATTAATTTTCGTATTCTTCGGACATTTCATAGAAGTCAGATCACGATAATATGAAATGTAATTCTTAATGGCATTCGGATTCAGCGGGACACAATGAATAGTACCGTCATTGAAATTAATTGTTCCCCCCGCTTGATCATTACCTACACCATACATTGATGCGGTAACAGTTACTAAAAATTTTACTTGTTGTTGATACACACGATAAGAGACAGCGAAAGCCGATTTATACTGTGACGATATAGGTATGGCGTTCTGCAAATATATCTGTCCGCCATTAAGATTCAAAACAGTCTTATCATTTCCTATATCAATGGATGGGGCATTCTGAGCATACTGCTGCAGATGCAACTGACCATTCACTCTTTCAGTCCCTGTTGCTTCTGTTCGGAACCAGACATCATCTATATTCAACGTAGTACACTGGTCTTTGTCAGTAACCTGAACCTGCAATGGGGAAGAGTATTGCCCTGCCGTCAGTTTTTTGATTACTGCATCCAAATAAACAACCGTTCCCTGTGTACTTTTAAGGGTATTATCACCACGCACGTGTATAGTTGGAACAAATGGCAAGGAAGACGAGGTGGACGAACTCCGAAAGGTCATAACTGATCCACTACCCTTTACATACATCGTAGTACCTAATGAAATTGAAGCCGTATCTGCATTGCCGGAGTGACCGTCTTTTCTTTTCATTCGGGCATACAACTGCAAATCATCCAAATATAAATCTATTTTTGCGTTTTTACCTCCCGATACAAAAATAATACCATCCTCATCACCGGTACTGCCGCAGGTAGCCACAGGGCAGTAGCCTGTAAAATACAACTTTTGTCCGTTGGCGGAGATATTGAACTGAGACGGTTTGGAGGGGACATTCATATTCTCTATAGTCTCCTTGTAGCGATAATTGTCTCCATTCTTTTGATAGATGTAGCAGGGGGTCTTGGCATTTGAAGCGGCAGTTGAAGAAGGCAGGGTGATGACATGATACGTTATACCATTCACCTTTGCTGTCTTATCATCCGTATTGGTAGTAACTCCAAAGATGTAGAGCAGATCACAAGCGGCTTTGCCATCTCCGAAGGCGGAGGACAGGTCAATGTCACGCAACACTTGGTAGGGGAAAGTATTGTTTGTAGGATGATCGGTACCCGTCTGCAAACCGGTATGCGCTGCACTCCCTGCGGTAATGACACCCGTGGTTGCCGTAACGGTTGCAGAGGTATTAAACTGCTCGTCGGGAGAATAAACCGCCGTAAGCGTATAAGATATATTCTGCCCTACAGAGAGACCCGTATGCACATACTCTGTGGCAGTTGCAGGGAAAGTGGCTAACACGTTATCACCCGTTTTGATGACATAGCCTGTTGCACCGGCAACGGGTTGCCATTGCAAGGTAACTTGCGAGTGCCCCGATAATGCTGTCAGTTGCGGTGTGCGGAGCAAAACCTTACCTGACACCCGCATAGTAGCCGAGGTTTCTTCATTCTCGTGTCCGGAAAGACTATTCTTACCTTTAACGACAAGCATTGCCGTATAGTTTCCGGGAACAGGAGATAGTAGGGATATGGTAACTTGTCCGTCGCCCAAACTATAGGCAAATACCTTATCTGTATTCCCTTCTATGGAGCACACCAAATCCGTTACATTCTCCACTTTCAGGGGAATAATATCTTCGACTTTCTCAGCACAATAGGTATCGACAAAAGTATGTGCATATCCGTCCGTATTATTAAATGTGAGTTTGGATTGCTGACTTAATGTAGCAGTGGCAGAAAGTTTGATTGTTTGTTCTTGAGATGTAGATGCCGCTCCTTTTTTATCATAATACGTACATTGAATATGTAAGTTGGCTGAATAGTCTCCCGCTTTCTGCGGCAAGAGCGTAACCGTGGCATTGCCACCTGCGGGGTGATATTTGCCATTCGCATCCGCTGTTCCTACTATAGTAAATGCACTATTGGCATCATCTGTCAACCAAACAGTCCAAACAGTTCCGTTCTTGTTACCTTTTGCTGCTTGTGCCTCTGCTGTTTTATTGATGGGAGTGGGGGACAAAGCACCGGTCTTGTTCTGTATAGGAGACCCAACAAACACCTCATAATCTGCATTATAATTATAATTTGCAACTGTAAAAGAGGGTGTTAAGTCCACCGTTGCGATTATCTGCGCCGACAAAGAAGAATAGGTTTTGCCATCGTCATACCCCTTTGAGATCAAAGTGATAGTACCATTATGAGTACCTGACTCGTTGTCTGCTGTATATTTGTAGCGAATCGTAATTTGCCCGTTAGCATAGGTAGCACTATTTTCATACGAACCATTGGCAAAGGCAAAGCCTTCTCCCGATATAGTACAGGTAAAATCTTCTATTTCATCCGCATTGCTTACAGAAAAGACAACCAGCCCCTCGTTGCTTACACCATACGGATCGCCACTGACAGCCACATCGGTTTTAGATAGCACCTTATCCACCGTAGATGCCACAAAATTAGCATAGTACGTACCCATATCGGTGGGATTATTTTTGTCTTTACTTTGACATGTAACCGTTGTTTGAGTGGTTAACTCTGTAGAAACAAATTGGGGAACTTCGCATGTCCATTTTGTAAAAACATATCCATACTGAGATTTACAAGTAAAATAGACTTTTAAATCAGCATCTTTTTTCCACACAGCAACATATTTAGATGGCGTGGAACTATCGACAGTTTTCAAATTAGTAGTAATTTTCTCCTCGGCATCTTCTGCACTTGTTTTTGAAACATATACATACCCAGCACGATCAGGTTGAGACATTACTACAGCCTTCCCATAAAATGTTCCAGCCTTAATAGGGGACATTCCACAGAAAATAGTTAGGCATATTATACTGATTAGAAACCTATATTCTTGTACCAATATTTTCATATTATTTCCGTATTAACATTGTATTGTCGGTGCTTTGGAGAACATATACTCCTGCTGTAGAGAGGGGCATTTCTATTGTGGAGTTGGCTGGTTGTGTCCAACGGCGCAGGATATTGCCCAAGGCTGAATAGAGGGTAAAGGTTTGTGCGGTAGTAGTTGTTACGAATACAGAACCAGCAACATATTGCACTTGCCAATCGATATCCGTTGAATTTACGATAGCAGTAGGATCGGTTTGTGATGTCTGCTTGGGCATAACAAACAGGTCGCCGTATTGCGTATTGGCAAAGCGCAGATACAAATAGCCCTCGGTATCTACTTTTTCCGCCCAGTCCGCCATTTCCTCTTTGGTGATAGTAAGCGTATCGCTTGTGCCATCCGTGTGAATGGGTATCAATGCATATTTCAGTACGTGTTTGTTGGTAGACACCAGACTATACGAGCAAGTATCCGAAATATACAATTTCAAATTTGACCACCCTTTCCAATAGAGTTGCATATCCTGTTCACTCCATTGAGCATAGCGGATACGCCAAGGTGTAAGCGAACTTTCTTTGGGTAAACGACAACTATCGGTGAGCAATATCTCTTTGCTTTTTTCCAAGCAAGAACTAATGTTCCACCGTGTAGGAGTAAGAGACACATCTTTGTCAGACTCGAAGCGCACGTAGATATAGTCCTCGATGTCGGCAATCTGATTATAGATTGGTTGCAATTCGGTTTTAGACCAGCCGAGTTCCGCATTGCCATCCTCTGCAGTATGGAAAGCATACTTGCCTATACATTGCGGGGCAGCAATGTCAGCAGCAAAAGCAGCCTCTTTGCCCAGATAGGCAGCAATCTTCGCATCGGGAGTTGCAGTAAACAACAGATTGCGCCGGTTCGCCCATTTCTTAGGAAAATAATAGAGTTGTTCGGCATCGTCCGCCAAGACATCCACCGGCTTATCGTATTCCAACAATTTCGCCTTTGCCATAGTCTCCGACATCGGTTTGCGGTCAACAATAACACTTGCATTCTCGGCAGAGATTACCCGTGCATAGAAAATACCCTCGTTGGTCTCGCCTGCCTCATGCAAGAAAGACAAGTACAACTGCAGCGTGGCTTTATCCAACTCGATAATACTATCGTTGTCCCCCTCATTAGGATACAGACTCAAATAGTCCAAAGCAGGATTATCACCATCACTCTGCGGCTCGAAATCGCACTTGGTACCCAACCAAATACGTACCGGCGAGGTAGTACCCGTCCAACGGAAACGAATGGAGTCGTTTACCCAGTCGGCAAAAGGCATAGCATATATACGATCGCCATAAGCAGCCCCTGAAGGAAGCGTATCCGGCAGATTAACCCAATGCGAATTGTTGATACACGATTGGAAAGTAGTATCGGGTTTGAGCGTTACGGTACCTGCGTTTTCAGAGACCAATTTGATGAATGCCTGCACGTTGTAGGTAATACCAAAATTAGACATCTGCTCACGATAGAACTCGGTAATTGTCAAGGCATAATAGGTCTTACCATTCTCGTCCTCTTTTGGGTCAAACGTAAAACGGATAGGCATCTGTATTCCCCAGCCCGAAGTTTCATCCAACATTTCTACGATATTCGGGTCGTCATATTGCCCATTCACGCAAGAGAAATCTACGTCCACATAGGGTTGCACCTTAACATCCGTTGTAGGATAGAAACGGCATGTAAGCGGCAAATCGTATGTATATGCCGAATAATAATATGTACCGGGAGCGTCAATAGTACCGGTATAAGAAGTATCCACGGGAATAGCGTCCTCACAAGTCAATCCGGTCGGCTTATTTGCCGCACATAGAGCAGTTACACAAAAAAGAGCGACACAAAAAGACAATATCTTTTTCATAACAAAAACACTTTATCTTAACTTACAACACGTTTATGATATTCAAGCAACTGAACTCCCGCATACAGAAGGGCGAACAAACACAACACCCCTATGCCGTCCGGCAACGGGGCATTATAGAACTGATATTTAGACGACTGACCGGCAAACCATTTCAAGAACTGCTCCCACGTAGTTCCTACCGGCAAATCGCCATTGGCTACAGCACTTTCGTACAAAGCCTTCAATTCATTCTCATAGAAATACCAGACACCATCTTCTTCACCATACCAATAACTACCGGAGTGTTCCAACCCCTGAAGCCAGTTATCCAAGGTTGTCCCGATAGTTCCGGGAGTTCTACGGGCACCGTTGCGGCGGGGGGCTGATTGCTGCTGCGAAGAAGTGTAGGGCATAGCGGCTGAGAAAGCAGCAAAGGCATACGATGAACGGGCTGCAGCAGACATAGAAGAAGAAACAACAGGAGAGAGGGACAGGCTCACGGGGGTGCTTACAGGGGTGCGCACTGAGTTACCCGAAAGCGAATAGGCGGAGGAGATAGCACTATGTTTTCCCGCAGAGGAATATGCCACGTTCTCCATACCACCGCCGTAGGACTGCAAGGTTGCAGAAGAGGTAAGGTGCAAGCCACGGGCAACGGGATAAACCGACGAAGCCGCAGCATACACAGGACGATTAGCCGAGGCGTAGCCTTGCGGCATCGGCACGCTATATACTGCGGGATGGCGGAACAACGATGCAGTGCGGGACGACAACGATACCGGAAACGACGAACCGCCTCCACGGAAAGGCTTTTCTATAGCAGGCACCTGCGACCACTCTACCACCGACGAATATGCCGACACAGGCTCTTGCTCCGCCCACAACATTCCGCCAACCATAGTAGTAAACCCATAAACCACTCCGCCTAACAACAAAAATACAATCAAATATCTACTATTCATAAAAACCCGGGTTCATTTAGCAACGCAACACAATCTACAAAGATAAAAAAAACTACACACGCGAAAAAGTTGTGCAAAGTTACTACAAAATAAGTAATAATACAAAAAAAAAGCAGGATTTGCCAAATAAATTTTAAGTTTCGTGCTTCGGGGGGGGGTAAAATAGAATATACAATATGGATTATACACTATTATGCTTTTAAGGGAACATATAATGAGACATATATTTTATTGAGTCATTGTTTTTTCACCGGCAACACACATTTTAGGTCTCCGTCAATCAGGGCAACCGCATCAAAAATGGGGAAATAATACAAAAATCCTCAAAATAGCCTCTAAATGCCATCAAAAAGACATAATGAAACGTATATGCAGTTCGGCAAAGCCGATAACGACGCGAAACGATAAGGAGTTCTGCACAAGGCACGAGGATGTGCTTTCGCTATGGTACTCAGTGCGCCTGTGGCGCATAACGACGCGGGACGCGTCGTCTACCACCAAAATAAGAGGCTGCCTATACTTGTTAGACAGTCTCCACTATCCGCCGAAGGACATAGCAGGAACAGCATTATCTACCGTGTATCTACCGTGTATCTACCGTATATCTACCGTGTATGTACCGTAGTTGGTAGCACCGGGGCATAGGGATGATAGGACGAATTGGACGGATAAGACCTATAAGACGAATTGGGCGAATTGAATAAAACGAAATGGGATATAGCGGAGACGGGAGGGGATAAAAAAACTCAGGCTGCCGAGGAATTCGGCAGCCTGAGGCTAGAGAATCTAGAGGATCTAGAAGAACTAGAATAACTAGAATAACTAGAATAACTAGAGGAACTAGAGATTCTAGATTTTTTTGGGGGGATTCGGAGATTTTTGATTTTATAGAAAGACCGTATAGTTTCTATTACAGGATTCCTTGTTCGAGCATGGCTTGGGCGACTTTCATAAAGCCTGCGATGTTCGCACCCTTGACATAGTCGATCGTACCGTCGGGCTGCGTACCGAAACGGACACACTGCTCGTGGATAGACTGCATGATATGGTGGAGACGCTCATCGACCTCTTTCGCCGTCCAACTGAGGTGTTCGGCATTCTGCGTCATCTCGAGCCCCGAGGTGGCTACACCGCCTGCATTGACCGCCTTACCCGGCGCAAAAAGGACACCATTGTGCCGGAAATAGTGGATAGCACCCGGTTGGCAGCCCATATTGCTGACCTCGCAGCAGCACCAGCATCCGTTGGCTTTCAGTTCGCGGGCATCGTCTTCGCTCAGTTCGTTCTGGAAAGCGCACGGCAAAGCGATGTCGCACGGAACAGACCATGCTTTCCTGCCCGGGGTGAACGTAGCCAAAGCGGGGAACTTATCCGCCATATCCTGTACTTTGTTGCGGTTGGAGGAACGCATAACGAGCATATAGTCGATCATCTCCCTGGTGATACCGCCCGGGATATGGCATACACCATCAGGCCCCGAGATAGCCACCACTTTGGCACCGAGTTCGGTAGCCTTGGTGGCTGCGCCCCATGCCACGTTGCCGAAGCCAGAGAGGGCGACGGTCTTGCCCTGGATGTCATGCCCTGCTTTGTGGAGGAGGTGCTGGGTGAAATAGAGCGCACCGAAGCCCGTAGCCTCCGGACGGAGGATGGAGCCGCCCCACGTCATTCCCTTGCCCGTAAGGACGCCGGTATGGTACTCGCGGGCGAGTTTCTGATACATACCATTGAGGAAACCGATCTCGCGGCCGCCTACGCCCACATCGCCAGCGGGGATATCCTGGTCGGGACCGATACAATGCCACAACTCAAGCATAAACGCCTGGCAGAAACGCATAATCTCGGCATCGGACTTGCCCACGGGGTCGAAGTCGGAACCGCCCTTGGCACCGCCCATGGGGAGGGTGGTCAGCGCATTTTTGAAGGTCTGCTCGAAGCCGAGGAACTTAAGCATACTCGGAGTAACGGCTTTGTGGAAACGGAGACCGCCTTTGTACGGACCGATAGCCGAATTGAACTGCACGCGATAGCCGAGGTTGGTCTGCACCTGACCTTGGTCATCAATCCATGTAACACGGAAAGTAAAGATACGGTCGGGTTCTACCATACGCTCGACAATCTTCGCCTGCTCAAACTCAGGGTGCTGATTGTAAACCTCTTCGATAGACTCGAGAACCTCTTGAACGGCTTGCAGATACTCTGCCTCGCCCGGGTGTTTCGCAGCCAGTTGCTGCATGATTGTTTCGACTTTCATCGCAATTATATTTAAGGAGTTTGTTTTTTTTTATAGATATTCTAGAAGTTCTAGAAATCCTAGAAATCCTAGAAATCCTAGAAATCCTAGAAGTTCTAGATTTTCTAGATTTTCTAGTAGTTCTAGATTTTCTAGGTTTTTCGGGGCAAAATTACTGCTTTTTTCGCAGATAGACAAAGAAAGTAGTGCCTTTTTCAGATGTTTCAAAACATATTTTCCCGCCCGACCCCTCTACTATATTCTTTGAGATAGCCAAACCGAGCCCCATACCCGTATTTTTGGTAGTAAAATTGGGCATAAAAATACGCTCGCGGATGTCCTCGGGGATACCGGGGCCGTTGTCGGAGAAGGAGATGACCATATAGTCGGGCTCGGGTGCTTCCTTGAGGATGACGATGATATCCGCATTCTCCTGTCCCTCCATAGCCTGGATGGCATTGCGCAGGATATTGGTGAAGACCTGGGAGATCTGCCCGGCATCCGCCCACACCGGAACCCCGTGGTCGGGACCGATATAGCGCACCGGTACAGCGGCGGGGTTGTTGCGAATGAGTGTGATGACATTGGTCAATTTCTGCGCCACATCGACTTCGGAAGCGGTCACATCGGGCTGTTTGGCAAAAGTAGAGAACGAAGTGGCGATATGCGATAGGTTGTCGATTTGCTCGATGAGCATAGGCGCGGCTTTGTCGAAATAGGCATCGAACCGGTCGGTTCCTTTGAGGCGGCGGAGTTGCTGGATGGTGAGTTTCATCGGGGTGAGGGGGTTCTTGATCTCGTGGGCAATCTGGCGTGCCATCGTGCGCCATGCGCCCTCACGCTCCGCCTTGGCGAGACGGGCAGCCGATTGCTCCATCAGATCGACCATAGCATTGTAGCGTTCCACCAGTTCGCCCACCTCATCGTGGTATTTGTAATCAATATGGTTGTCGGGGTTACCGATACGGAAATGGCGCATCTTGTCGGTGAGCATACTCAAAGGTGCGGTCATACTGCGTGCAGCCAGATAGGCAGCGAGGAACGCCAACAGCAGCACGACCAAATAGGGCGGGAGGAGGCGTGCGAGTAGGTTGTCCACCTCCTGGGCTTTCTCAATCTCGGACACAAAACTCGGTACACTAATATAACCGATCTGCACATACGAACCGTTGTAGAAAGGAGCGTAGGCACAGAGATAGCGCATATCGCCTATCTGCTCATACTGCACAAGCGTGTCCTGCAGAGAGAAGAACGGTTTGGGCGAGATGCGTGTGGAGAGCAGACCATTGGTAAAGAGTCCGGGGGTAGATGAACCGACCAGTACCCCCTGATTATCATAGACATGGATATCCGCTCCCGCCGAGAGACTCAGGTCGCGGAGATCGACATTGAGCCCTGCGGTATTCGCCTGCGTAAGGGACATATCCCAATAGTAGAGGCTCTGGAGATAGGATTGCACATATTTGCATTTGGAAGTAAGTATATCCTGCTGGCGTTGCTCGTAGTTGGAGCGCACATAGCGGATAGAAAGGGCAAAGACATAGACAAAACTAGCAAGGATACAGGCGATGATGACATAGACAAAGCGCATACGGAGCGACATATTGCGGAAGCCGCGGTAGCGTATCAGTACCAAGATACCCAGAAGCAGCAACGCTCCCATCAACGCCATAGAAATAATAAACCAGACCTGCACGCGTGCCGTGCGTCGGTTGCCGGTATTCTCCGCCGAAGACAGTTGCCTGAACGTAAACGACTCGTCAATAGTTGTTTTGGACAATTCGACAACCGACTCGCGCTGCTCAGGTAGGAGGGTAAACAGAAAATTGCCGTCGGTGGAGAATATCTCCATACCATTGGCGGAGTGGTATCGGGAGATGTCGTAGCCGGCATCGCCCCGGAAAGGCGGAATAAACTTGTTTTGGAACCGGGAGCCTCCTATGGGATAGGCGTATTTGAGGGGAATAACCGTCAGGATATTGTATTCTCCCGCTTTTGTCCAGCGTGCCACCGCATGCGCATTGCGGAAACGCGAGTACCACCAGCGGTCGTAGCCGACAAGCACCACCTCATCGGTGGCAAGCCAGTTGTCGGACCAATAGACCAGATTACGCTTGTCGAAGATATAGAAGAGGATATGCTCGGAATCCTGTGTAATGATGCGCACGGAGTCGAAACTCGAGTTGTGTTGCAGGCACTGCGCCAGCGTGGCAGTACGGCTCTCGGCGAATGCCTCCTGGCGGAGCAGTGCCTTTTGCAGCCGTTTGCCGTCGCGGTCAAAGCCGCCACAGGAAGACAGCCCCGCCGCGGTGAGCGAGAGGAGCAGAAAGAGGAGTATTCGGAGCAGTTTTTTCATTTCGGTTTGCAAAGATACGAAAATTGTCGTAACTTTGCAAACCAAATGCGAAAATCGTGCCATACACAGGCACACACATTATATATATATTATGCAATTTCTGACAGCCTTTGTATTGGGGCTACTGACCATATTAGACCCTTGCACCCTGTTTACGAGCATCACCGCTATCGGGTACATCGACAAGGAAATCAGTGACAAACGCAAGGTGCTTGTCAACGGTGTGATGTTTGTACTGGGCAAACTATGCACCTATATAGTATTGGGTATTCCGTTTCTTCTCGGTGCACAAACCGACGGTATCCAGCGGGTAATAGAGCAATACGGCGAACCCGTACTGGCAGGGTTTATGCTGCTGTGCGGCGTGGTATTGCTGCTGAGCGGACACCATCACGAGCACGACCACGGAGTGAGCAAATGGCTGCAAAACGCCGACAGCAAATCGAGTTGGCTGTGGTCGTTTTTGCTGGGTATATTCTTTGCCGTGGCGTTCTGCCCGCACCGGCTGATCTATTTCATTACGATGATTGACCTGGCGGTAGCGATGCCGACGAGTGTATCGTGGCTGATGTTGGTGGTCTTCGGATTGGGTACGGGTTTGCCTATTATGCTGATAGCGTGGGTAATCAGTTACAGCGCAGTGAGTATCGGCAGCCTGACGCACAAGTTGGGCGTGTTCGAGAAATGGTTCCGCTATATCTGCGCGGGGCTGTTTATTGCACTGAGCGTCTATCTGGGCATTCATTTCTACACCGAACACCATCGCGAACACCCGCACAATGCACAGTGCGTAATTTGTAATTTGTAATTTGTAATTTGTAATTATCTTGTCTTCCCCGTTTTTCCGTTTTAAGCAGTTCACCGTATGGCACGACCGCTGTGCGATGAAAGTAGGCACCGACGGGGTGCTGCTTGGGGCGTGGACAATGCACAATGGACAATGCACAATGGACAATGCACCATACACCATATTGGACATTGGGACGGGGAGCGGACTGGTGGCACTGATGCTGGCACAACGGTTTGCCGCAGCGCAGATTGATGCGATAGACATAGAACCGCAAGTGGTGGAGCAGGCACGGCTAAACTTTGCGCAGAGCCATTGGGCGGAGCGGTTGAAGGCTCACTTGGCAGCATTGCAGGATTGGCAGCCGGACAAGCGTTATGACCTGATTGTCAGCAATCCGCCATATTTCAGGAACAGCCTGAAGAACCCCGACTGGGGGCGCGAGTTGGCACGGCATACCGACTCGCTTTCGTACGCAGATTTGCTCCGTTGCACAACGCAACTGCTTGCTCCGCGGGGTACCGCTGCTTTTATCCTGCCCGCCGAAGCGGAGAACGATATTATCCGTATCGGCAAAGAGAACGGACTTTATTGCAACCGTCTTACCCGCGTACACAGCAAGCCCGGCAAACCCGCAAAGCGTATTCTAACAGAGTTTTCCCCCACCCCGCCGGAGACGCCCCCCGTTCCGCAGATATTCCATATAGAATCCGCCACCTCGCCACGAAGCGAGGAATACGCAGAGATGACAAAAGGCTTCTACCTATAATAAAGAGGGTGTCTAACAAGGTTAAAAGAATACCTGTTCTTCAGAAAAAGATTGCTCTTGACGACGCGAGCCGCGTCGTCTCCCACCAAAATAAGAGGCTGCCTATACTTGTTAGACAGCCTCTTGTGTACTATCTGCAAAAGATTTACTTGGCGTAGTTGATGGCGCGGGTTTCGCGGATAACCGTTACCTTGACCTGACCGGGGTAGGTCATCTCGTCCTGGATACGTTTGGCGAGGTCGAAAGACAGGAGTTCGGTATCCTTGTCGCTGATCTTGTCCGCCCCGACGATGACACGCAGTTCGCGACCGGCTTGCAGGGCATAGGTTTTGATAACACCGGGGAAAGACATAGCCAGATTCTCGAGGTCGTTGAGACGCTTGACATAACTCTCCACAATCTCGCGTCGGGCACCCGGGCGTGCGCCGGAAATAGCATCGCATGCCTGGACGATAGGTGCGATAAGCGTCTTCATCTCGCACTCGTCGTGGTGTGCACCGACGGCATTGCAGATGTCGGGTTTTTCGCCGTATTTCTCACAGAGTTTCATACCCAACTCTGCGTGCGGCAGTTCGACATCCTCGTCCGCCACCTTACCGATATCGTGGAGCAGACCGGCACGGCGTGCCGCCTTGACATTCAGCCCGAGTTCGCTCGCCATTGCGGCACAGAGGTTAGCCGTCTCACGCGCATGCTGGAGCAGGTTCTGACCATAACTGGAACGGTATTTCATCTTGCCCACCAGGCGCACCAGTTCGGGGTGCAGACCGTGGATACCGAGGTCGATAGTGGTACGCTTACCGGTCTCGATAATCTCGTCCTCGACCTGCTTGGAGACCTTGGCAACCACCTCTTCGATACGCGCAGGATGGATACGTCCGTCCTGTACCAATTGGTGGAGACTGAGACGGGCTATCTCGCGGCGTACGGGGTCGAAAGCCGAAAGGGTGATGGCTTCGGGGGTGTCGTCCACAATGATTTCCACACCGGTAGCGGCTTCGAGGGCACGGATATTGCGTCCCTCACGCCCGATGATACGGCCTTTGACCTCGTCGTTATCGATATGGAACACCGAAACCGTGTTCTCGGCAGCGGTCTCGCTCGACACACGCTGGATAGTCTGGATAATGATTTTCTTGGCTTCCTTGTTGGCAGTAAGGCGTGCATCGTCCATAATCTCGTTGATATAGGACATAGCCGCCGTCTTGGCTTCGTCTTTGAGTGCCTCGATGAGTTGTTTCTTGGCTTCCTCCGCCGAGATACCGCTCAGTTGCTCCAATTGCTGCTCCGCCTGGTGGTGCATACGCTCAATCTCCTGCGACTTGAAATCAATGGCTTTCTGCTGCTGGTCGAGTTGCTGTGTCTTCTGGTTCACCTCGTTCTGCGCACGCTGTATGTCGCCCTGACGCTGGTTGAGTTGCTGCTCGCGCTGCTGGAGACGTTGCTCGCGCTGCTGCTGTTTCTTTTCCTGCTCACGGACTTCATTGTCGTACTTTAACTTGAGTTCAATAGATTTCTCTTTTGCCTCTGTAATCTTGTTCTTTTTCAGTACTTCCGCTTCTGCTTCCGCCTTTTTGACGAGGCTGGCACTGCTATAGCGAAATATCACATAGCATATACCTGCTCCCACGAGGGCACAGCCCACGGCGATTAAGATATAGAGTACTGCACTAATTTCGAGTAACATCATATATATTTATTGTTTTTATGGTTTGTTATTTTATTTCATCCGGCAGTTTGCCACCTGCCAATGCTTGCAGCAGCAGGGTATTCAACGCCGTAAGTTTCTGCTCAACGGGTTCGAGACTCTTGGTACGCACAGCGGTTTTCCAGTTAAGTGCCGCCTCGAGGGCGACATAGAGCCATAATTGCGCCTCTGACGCCTTGGGCATACGCTGCGCATAGAGCATATAGCGTTGGTTGAGGAAATCACCCGCCTCACGGTAGGACTGTTCCTGATCGCGCGGAATATCCAATGCCAACGTATGCGCTGCTATCCGCAAAGTGATATGTTGTTTCGGCTCCATTACGCATTACGCATTAACTCGATGGCTTTGTCCACCTGCCTGATCATCTGTGTGAGTTTGCCATACGCCTCGGTGCGGGTTTCCTGCGAGCCGAGCATACTATTGGCAAGGCGCAGATTTCGACATTCTTCGCGCAGGTCGTTCAGTTCGGCATGGCTCTCTATCAAATCCTGTTTGAGTCCCTCGTTCTTAACCCGCAGAGCATCGTTCTCCTCCTGCAACGCGACATAGCGTTCCAGCAAAGTCTGCAAATTGCGCTCCAACGAATCTAAGGAATCCACTATTCTAATTAGGAATTACGAATTAGGAATTATTACACAGACAGGTGCCTCTTCATTGTGCATTGCGCATTGTCAGAACGAGTAGCCGATACCGATGCCGAGGATGCCTTTGAACTGGATACGCTCGCCGGAGGTAACGGTTTTCGTGCCGTCGGCAGCAGTAATGGTCTTGTCGATCTTCACGCCGTTGTAGTACTTCATCGAGGTGGTCAGGGACACCTGCAGGCACTTCAGGAACTGGTACGAGATAGCCACATCCCAATCCACATCAAAATTGCCAAAACGCCGGTTGTTGTCGCGGTAGCCCGTGAACTCCATACCCGAGAAATCCTTGCCGTTACCCAGGTCGGCATACATCTTGCCATCGGCATCGGTATAAATCTTGGTCTTATCCCACGCATAGGGAGTATAGAGACCGAGGGTGGTCATAATCTTGAGGTCTTTGTAGGTGTAGTTGATAGTCCCTTTAAGCGAAAGACCCAACTCACAACGGATATTGCTTTGGTAGTCTTTCAGCACCTCTCCTGTCTGCTCGTCGGTAGTGTATTTCCAAACCGAGTATTTGTCTTTGAGCGCATACTCCAGACCGGTTATTTCCTCGCCCTCTACAAGCGGATAGTTCTCCTGATATTTCTCGTTGAGGCGCTTGCTCACATAGGCGGTGGTGAGACGTCCTGCCACAGGAGAGAGGTAGACCGAGAATATGTCGTTGGGTTTCCAGTCGATACCGACCGAGATGTCGGTGTAAGAAGGAGCCAAGAACTTGGAGATAATCGGGTCGAAGGCGGCAGTACCGTTGTAGTTACGGCCGAGGTCGAACTGACTCTGGAAACCGCCCAGGATGGTCAGATACCATGATTTCCGGAACTCCCAACCGAACTTGGTTGTAAAATTGATACGGTCGCTCGACTTCTGGAACTTGTCAAAATCCTGGTCAATCCACGACATACCATACTCAAGGTCAAGGTTGGTATCCCATGCCATATTGTTCTCGTGATAGAGAATACGCAGTTTGGTGGAAGCCACGGCATTAACGTTGTTGTTACCACCGGCAGCCCAATTCCAAAGCCCTGTGGCAGCGGCATTAAGTCCTACTACACCTGAGAATTTCCATGCTTTCTCACCAGTATCCACTTTTTTGAGGTCTGCAGCCGCTGTCTGTGCGGCTTTGGCCTGACTTTCCACGGTTGCTTTATTCACTTCCTGTGCCGAAACCATCGCGGTAGAAAGGAGTGCAATGGTTGTAAGAGTAAAGAATTTGATTTTCATCTTATTCAAAATGCTATTAAGTATATATATATCAGTAGTTTTATTTATTCGTTTTGTATCACTTTGGCAGAGTATAACACTCCGTTTGCCCAAAAGTGCGACAAAGGTACAAAAAAAACGCGACATCCACAAATTATATTTTACTGAGAGAAGGGCAGCCGCATCAAAAAAAGTAGTAATGGGACAAAGGGAAAAATAGTACAAAAGTCTTAAAAACAGCATTTTAGTACCCTCCAAAAGACATTAAGAAACGTATAGGTAGTTCAGCGAAGCCGATAACGACAGGGGATAAGGAGTTTAACTCGGTTTGGAGGGATTTGTGGCACTTCGACATTCAGTGCGACTATGGCGCATAACGACGCGATCCGCGTCGTCTCCCAAGTGCGTAGTATTGTTATTCAGTATGTGCCAAACTGGTTGCGGACGAGGTGTCCGCGTCCCCAGATGGTATGCAATTTATGCAACGTCCACAGTGCATAAAGGGTATAAAATCGGTATTATGATTTATAGGAATGATTTATTGGTTGTCGGGAATGATTTCCACACGGTGCCCCAGTTCCACTTTGGTGCGGTTACCGATGTTCTCTCCCATATATTCGGCAGAAGAACCCTTGTATTTATTAGACTTTGCTTTTGCAGCCATAAATTGCTATAAATCTTATTCGCCTACGGCGGCAAAATTTGCCATTATGCTTATATCGAACAGACGTTAATTATCATAGTTTACATCCCAAGACATCGTAGGCGGTACTATCACGGACAATGACCAGTCTGCCGTCAATCAGCGATTTGGTGGTTTGGAAAGATACAGCCGGCAGCAGTTCACCGGTATTTTCCTCGGAGGGGCAGTCGAAACGCTCCGTCCAAGTAAAGGGGACAGAACCATTGAACACCGCATTTTTGAGATTGACGGCATTGAAATGGCAATACGAACCCGTACAGCCGCTGACGTTGGAGAAAAAGATACCGAAGTTGCCGCCATCAATATGGATATTGTTGAACTCCATACCCGTAATCTTGTTGCTGCCAGCACGCACATAGAAGTTATTCCAACGGGAGCCGTTGATATTGATGTTATTGAGATGTACGTTGTAGATCGGGTAGTTGGCGGTTTTGCCTATATTGAACGCTCCCTGTGCGCTGCCCCAGAAGTCGCCCGCAGTACCTTTGTTGCCTGCGGTACAACTGCAATGGTCGACAGTAACATCGTGAATATCGATGGTGCCGCTATTGGTAAAGCCCGCACCGGAGAAGTCGGAGTTGACACGTGCGCCGGATTCCAAGGCATCGGCTATATAGAGATGGTGGGCGGTATGGTTGTCGCCGCCGAAGAAGCCAAGGGACGAAGCCCGCCAGTTGTTCTCAGCAGTACAGTAGGCGAAAGTAATGTTGCTGCAACGTCTGGCAGTGGACCACGAAGCCATGTCGTCGTCTCCGTTGTTGCGGAAGGAGCAATAGCGGATTGTATGTCCGTTGCTGCCGTGCGAGCAGTTGATGCCGTCAGCATAGTTGTTGCGGAAACGGCAGTGCTCCACCAAGAGATTGGAAGAGCCGGAACCGGTATAATCGGCAATCCATGCCCCGCACTCGAAATGCTCCACCCAACAACCACGGATGACGCTATTGCGCCCCATTCCGCCCATAAAGCCTTTGCCGACCTGTTTGGAGTCGTCGTTGTTGTAATAACGGCAGTTGTTGACGGTATTGAGATAAAGTCCCTCGATAAGCAGGTTGCTGCGGTCTGCCTCAAAGCCACGGTAACTATAGGTAGAAGCGTTGTCGGAAGGGGCAGTAAAATAGATAGTGGTGTACCACATACCAGCACCGATGACACGTGTACCATCGGCGTTGCGCAAGTAGATACGCTTGCTGCAATTCCATGTACCTTCGGGAATATAGACGGTACGTCCCTGGTTGTTCATAATAAAGTCGCCGACATCTCCGTTACCGTCGAAACGGACTTTGTCGCCGCTCAGGTTGGTCGTAGGTAACAGCGGCGGGGACAGGCTCCTGTTCCACAAAATCAATGGTGTAGGGTGTAGAGCCGCCGTCCGCTTTTTGGAGCGTAAGCGTCTCGCCCGATTTGACGGAACGCGAGAGGCGGATATGCGTCTCGTCGAAACGCATACGGATGACCACATTGCCTGTACGGGGATTGTTGTCGGGATAGGTGCCGTCACAATACTGCCATGCCCAATACGAATTGAGATTGAGCGTACCGACTTTGTCCTGACCGGCATAGACATCCAGCGTACCCGTTATACCCTGTCCGTTGCTGCTATCGGGCAGAGAGAAGCGGACAGTAAGTCCGTCGCCTGCCTGATCGACGACCCAAGAAACGGTCTGTCCCACTGCCGTGAGATTGAGTGCCTGTTGGTGGGATGCTTCGGACTGGAGCAGACGCTGGTCGTCGGAAACCTCAAGGAATGTACCGTCGGTGGTACACAAGCCGGGTTCCGCCTCGTAGCGCTGGTAGGGACGGTTGATATAGCCGCGTCCCTGTTTGTCGGAGGGAAAGAGATAGACCTGGCTGCCGTCGGTAATCAGCGTGTCGGGTACATCGGGTTTGTCGGGAGTATCGGGAGTAGAAGGAGTGCTACCTGTATTCACACAAGGCGCAGCATAGCCTTTCTGATTGATAGCCGAATAGATATTACCGTCGAAGTCGTTGGTATAGAACTCACTGCCTTTGCGAGAGCCTGTATAGGGAGCGGTTCGGAAGAGACAATCGCTGTTGCCCGTTACATCATCGGACGGATTGAGCCACCAGGCAGCCCCCGGGTTGGAAGCCGTATATTCGAAGCCGAAGAGATTGGAATAGACCTTGACAGTGGTGCCGGTATTGAGCGTCAGTCCGTCTTCCGCCAACTGCGCAAGATTGAGCGTCTTACCATAGATATTGCCCTGTATATGGTAGAGACGGTCGCCATTGCGGGATACTTTGCCCTGATCGGTAGAAAAATTGGTAGCGATACCCCGTGTGCCGGCAGTTCCAGCACCTTGGAGCCACGATTCCCACACGGTACCGGTGATGTCGATGGCAAACGTAAAGGTCTCGTCCGCCTCCATACTATTGGAAGAAGCCCACGTATTGTTTTCACAATCCCAGCGGACGATGTAACACCCGTCGACACCAACAGGGTTGTTCAAACTTTGTGCAGCGGTGGCTGCAAACAAGGTACACACAGAGGCTACCAAAGCCAGTGATACTCTTTTCATTATTGTTATTGTATTCAATAGTTCGTTAAAAATCGAGTAAAAAAAATAATGCTTACTGGCTGTATTTAAG
>ERZ808259.171-NODE-171-length-41629-cov-124.479987_pt1 | contig 41629 bp, 63 predicted proteins | sample MGYA00521279_ERZ808259 | MGnify/ENA primary metagenome ERZ808259 (study PRJEB31516, sample SAMN03275586) | gut metagenome | biome: mammalia-associated habitat; material: feces | host: Papio cynocephalus | place: Kenya | collected 2012-07-27 ...
TCAAAAGGGTATTTTTTTATCCGGGCTGGCTGTCAAAAGGGTATTTTTTTATCCGTCACGCCAGAATCTCGCCTGTCTCCTTGTCCACAAAGCTGATTCTAAGCTCGCAGTCCAAGGCGGCGGCGATTTTCTCAAGCTCGGAAACCTTGAATACGTTCCTCTTGTACTTGTTGTTCAGGTTCTGGGCGGTCTGTCCTGTCCGTCTCGCAAGCTCCGCCATAGAGATGTTGCCTCTTTTCACACAGGCGATTCTGATTGATTCCAGTATGCTCATATCAAAAATATACACTGTTTTTTATAGAAAATCTACAAAATAATTGAAAAAATATAAATAAAATTATACGAAACTGTTGACAATATATAAAAAAACGTGTATATTATAATCATCAGATGACGCTTCGTCTGACAGGGCGGTGAAAAATGGATGGCTAAAAGAAAGAAATGGTCAAGGGCTGAAAAGCTGGCACTGGTCGCGACAGTGATTGCAGCGGTTCAGACAGCCTTGACCGCCATTACTCTTGTTGTAATGGTGCTTTAGCAAAAAAGCGGGACGGTCTGAACAACCGCTCCCGCTTTGAATATAGATTTATTTAAAGGAGAATGTCAATATGACACGGTTTGAAAAGCTTACGGCTGCGTTTATAGGGCTGCAATGTCTGTCGGTTGTTCTGTCAGCCTGCACGCTCATTCTGCTTGCAATGCGTTAGGCTCTGGAAAGGGAACGCCAAAAACGGCGTTCCTTTTTTTGTCAGAACTGACTATATCCGTATGCAGTACGGGTTGTCATACATGGGAAGCAAGAACAAGATAGCGGAGTGGGTTGTCTCCCATTTTCCTGAAAAAAAGCATTTTTACGATTTGTTTGCCGGAGGCTGCGCGGTGACCCACTGCGCAATACTGAAACGCAAATTTGAAACATACACAGTGAACGACATCTCCAGAACGCCGGAGCTTTTCTTGGACGCTGTAAACGGAAAATTCAGGAATGAAAGACGCTGGATAAGCCGCGGGGATTTTTTTAGGCTCAAGGACACGGACGAGTATGTGAGAATCTGCTGGAGCTTCGGCAACAAAGGGAAAGATTATCTTTACTCAAGGGAGATTGAGCCGTGGAAGAGAGCCCTGCACTATGCGCGCGTGCTCGGCGACTTCTCGCTTATGGCGGGATTCGGAATAAAGACTGACGGCTCGGGAGTGGACATAAAAAGGAACGCGGCGGAATACAAGGAGAAATACATCAGATGGTATCTGAAGAACGTTCTGAAAAGCACGGCGGATTTTGAGAAGCTCCGTGAAAGTCTTAATGCAAAAATCAAGGACAATTCGGAAAGGCTGGAAAGGCTGCAAAGGCTGCAAGTTTTCCGGGGCGACTACCGGGACGTGAGGATTGAGCCGGATTCTTTAATTTACTGCGACATTCCGTATAAGAACACAACGAAGTACGCAGGCGGCGGGTTCGACCATGAGAGCTTCTATGACTGGGCGGAGAGGCAGAGCGAGCCTGTCATCATAAGCGAGTACGCTATGCCGGAAGACAGGTTCGAGAGGATAGACCGCATAGAAAAAAGAAGCCTCCTGAACGGCTGCGGTTCAAACTTGATCAAGGAAGAGGGGCTTTTTGTGCCAGGGGCGCAGATTGAGAAGGGAATTTTCAGGCGCCGGCAAGAATGTCGGCAGCTGGAATTGTTCTAGGATAAAAAAACTCCCGGTGATTCTATAAAACATCTTGAAAAGTTATTGACTAAAACAAGATGATGATATAATATAGAAACATCAGGAGGCAATTATGCAGAAGCGTAAAAAGAAAAAGCCACTGACGAACGGCGAGAAGATAGCCCTAGCAATGCTGATTCTCGAGCTGGTCAAGTGGCTTGTCGAACTTCTGAGGAAGTAAGACCCTGGGGGCGTCGCCCCCTTACTTTACGCTTATGCTAAGCAAAATAAAAAGGAGTGTCAACATGGAAGAAGAAAAGAAAGAAAGCAAGAGAAGAACAAAGCTCGACATCGCGCTCATTGTGTGCCTGTCGGTAAGCATTGCCTGCAATGTGGTTCAAATCGTTCTGCGCATAATTGAGATGTCAAGATGACAGATTCGGAGAATAAAAAAAATTGGGGCGGCTTCCGCGAGGGCGCGGGACGCAAAAAGCTCTCCGAAAGCGGGCGCGTCAAAGTCCAGATTGCGCCCCAGAAAGACGAGCTTGAGATGATAGACAGCGAGGCGGAGAAAGCCGGAATGAACAGGACGCGCTTTGTGGTCGAGTGCGTAAGGTTCTGGAAAGAAAGCCGCAGGTAAAAAAACAGCCTTCTGATATCAGGGGATTTCCCACAATGGGAAATCCCTTTTTTTTTATTCTTTTCTTGTGTATGGCTTCCTTTTGCTCCATGGAGTACACATTGCTCCACGGCGGCGCGCCTTTCCTCTGACTGTAGCGGCAGGAGGAAACTATGGCGGAAAAGAAGTCAGAAGCTAAGGAAACCCTGAGAAAGACGGGCGAGGAACAAAGCCGCGAGGCGCATTTTGACGACAGCGTGTGCGTGGTCATCCAGCGGAGAATCCGCTCGGCTCTCGGGGCGTACGAGGCGGGGCAGAAGGTCTTTCTTCCCGGCGGAATCGCGCGCGCTTTCATAAAGGACGGCCGTGCCGTGAGGGCGCATTAGATGAATTTCATAACGGCCGACGACCTGAAGCAGTACCAGAGGAAGTACACGGACAGCGAGGAGCAGGACGCGCTTGTGAAGACATACTGCGAGGCTGGAATGGAGGCGGTGCGCGGTTATCTGGGCTACAGCCCGGAGGCGGCGGAGTACACCGAGGAGCGGAGCGGAATGGACGGGCTCCGCCTCTCTCTATCCGCCCCGGTCGCGGAGATTCTCTCTGTGGCGGCTGACGGCGAGGAGCTTGACATCTCCCTCTTCATCGCCTCGGAGAACTATCTGAAATACAAGGAGCGGAACCTCTTCCGCTCCGATGTGCTCTACACTGTGCGCTACACAGGCGGATTTAAGGAAGTGCCGGCGAGGATAAGGACGGCGGCGCTTCAGGTGGCGAGCCTTTACTGGGAGAGCGCGGGCGGAAACCTCGCCGTCTCGTCAACGAGCTTCGCCGACACGGGAAGCCGCGTGTTCAACAACTGGCAGGCCGACCGCTTTCTGCAGGCTATCCAGGACTACAGGATTCTGAGGCTCTAGGGAGTCTATATGGGCGGAAAATTCATAGAGATAAGCGCGGACATAAGCGGGGCGCAGCAGGCCCTTGCCGGCACAAGGAAAAGCCTTGTCTCGATACGGAACAAGGTGCTGCTTATCGCCGGAAGCCACGCGCTCAAGGCGGTCAGGTCGGCGATAAGGACATCCGGGCTTAGGAAAAGGACAGGCGAGCTCCAGAAGTCCTACGTGAGAAAGCTCAACAGGCGCAAGGGCGAGGTGAACCTCTATCCTGTCTCGCTGGACAGGACGCGGACAATCTTCTCAAAGGCGCAGGCCCTTTCTTTCGGCGGAAAGTCGAAAAGGACAAGGTGGTCTCTCGCCGGGCGCGGATTCGTGGAGAAGGGCTGGCAGGCTGCCGAGGGCGGCTACCAGGCGGAGATTGACAAGATGATACAGAAGGAGCTCTCAAGATACTGGGGGAAATAGAGAATGGCAGGAAAGGCTGACATAGAGAAAATCATAGGCGCGGTGAGGGAATTCATAGCCGGGGACGTGAACGCGCTTCTTCCTGAGTACGCGGCGGACGCTGACGGCAGGGACTCTCCCCTGCCTGAGATAAGGCGGATTGTCCACGGCGCGGTGGACCTCTCGCGCTCCGAGGCGAGCGTCGTCTGCTCCATAACCGCTGGAAAGCAGACAGAGTACGAGGGCGCGGACGCGGGGATAGCGGAGCACGTCTTCGACACAGAGATTACTGTTGTCTTCCTGTGCGCTGACGCTCCGTATCCGCTTCTTGTGTCCCGGGCGTGCCGGTACGCGAGCGCGTTCAAGCAGGCGATGCTCGCCCGGCCGACTTTCGGCGGCGCGTTCACCGGAAGCGGCTTCGGCTCGCTAGAGATTGACTATGACGCGGGGGCGACCGGCGGGCAGATGACGGCGGGAATCGTCAGTCTGACTGTAAGGGCGGACTGCCTTTAGGCGGACAACACCAGACGGAGGAAAAAGAGAATGAAAATCAACAAGCTCGCAGACGGCGAGCAGCTCAAGAAATACCACGTGGCGCTTCTTCTGAACAACGGAACGGCGGCAGAGCCGGACTGGATCCAGATTGAGAAGTCAACGGACAACACAATCACGATGAACGCGGAGACTGAGGACAGGGACTTCATCACCGACACGAACCCGACGACAATCCTCACGAAGTACAAGCCCTCGATGAGCGAGCCTGTCACCCTCTACAAGGGCAACCCGGACTATGAGTTCTTCTGGAAGAAGTTCTACAAGCGGGCGGTCGGCGCTTCGGCGGAGACTGAGATTCTCGTGGTGTTCATGAACGAGGAGCCGGCGGACGGGAAATACGAGGCGTGGAAGTGCTCGTGCGTGTGCGTGTGCGACAGCCTCAACCCTGTGGACTCCACCCTCACGTTCACAATCAACTTCAACGGCACAATCCTTGACGGCACTGTGTCCGTTGACGCTGTTTCCGGCAAGCCGACATTCACTGAAACTGCTGAAGGCGAGTGATGAGGCTCTCAAAAATGGAGCTTCCGTCCGCGGTTAGCGTGGGCGGAAAATTCTACGCGGTGCGGACCGGGCATCCGTGGTGGTTCCGCTTCGCCGAGGTTGTGAGGGAGAAAAACGCGCTCCTCTCCGACCTTGACTTCATCTATGACGGCGAGGTTCCGGCGGACAGGAAAGAGGGCTTCAAGGCGCTGTGCGCTTTCTACCAGCCGGAGACTGAGCTTCCGAGAAAGTCGGGCGGAAGCGGCGGCGATACCGTGCTTGACTACACGGCGGACGCTGAGCTTATCTTCGCCGGAATTCTGGAGCAGTACGGGGTTGACCTCTTCGAGCGCGAGGTGCACTGGCACAAGGTGCTCGCGATGATTTCGGGGCTCCACTCCACGAGGCTCAACGAGATAATCGGCTACCGCCTCTACAGGAAGCCCGCGCAGGGCGAGAGCTACGAGCGGAATATGGAGAGGCTGAAAAGAATGTGGCGGATTGAAAGCGAAGAGGAGAGGGAAGAGGCGGCCAAGGCCGCCGAGCGCGAGCGGGAATTTTTCGCGAAACTTAGAAAATAGAAAGAGCGTCCAGTAACGGACGCTCTTTTTTTTGTGATAACTGCCGCAATGATTCCAACTACCATATTTAATCTCCTCGCGCTAGAGGCGAGGCTAAAAGATGTTCCCGAACTGGTCGCCGTGTTCCCATTTGTCGTTTTTGTCAAAATAACTGTAGGCGATTTTTATCAGAACTGCCGTGACAACGATAGAAATGATTCCAATTATCATAATCCGCCTCCTTATGGCTAGAAAAGAGTTCCCCACGGGGTTGTTCCGCCAAGCTCGTCCTTGCTGTCAAGCCATTTATATAATGCCCTGAGAACTACAGCCGTGACAACGATAGAAATGATTCCAATTATCATAATCCGCTCCTTTTCTTGAATTTTACACTGCGCTGACTGTAAAGGCAAGGAAAATTTATGTCAAAGAAAACAAGCGCGAACATAAAGATAGTTGCGAACACAAAGGAAGCTGCGGACGGAATAAACAGAGTTTCCGGGCAGCTGTCAAAACTTGAAAAGCAAGGAAAGTCAGCGGGCGCAAAATTTGCGCAGCTAGGCGCCGTTGTCTCGGGCGTTCAGGCGGCTTTCTCATTGGCTTCCGGCGCGATAAAGAGCGTCTCCTCGGCGGTGGGGGAAGTCATAGAGGCGTACAAGACGCAGGCGACCGCCGAGACACTCCTTGAGACAGCAGTCAGGAACAACCCTTATCTCCGCGACGAGTCAGCCGAGAGGCTGAAGAGCTTTGCGTCTGAGCTCCAGCAAATCGGGACGGTCGGGGACGAGACGCTCATTCCGATGATGGCGCAGCTTGCGAGCGCGGGGCGGTCTGAGCAGGAGATAATGGACATCATGAGCGCGTCCCTTGACGTGGCTGCGAGCGGAACGATGTCGCTTGAGAGCGCGGTGCGTAACCTTAACAAGACCTACTCGGGAATGGCAGGCGAGCTCGGCGAGGCGATGCCGCAGGTGAAGAATCTCACAAAGGAGCAGCTCAAGAGCGGCGAGGCTGTTAAAGTCGTGGCAGACGCGTACAAGGGAATGGCGGAGAAGGTCACGCAGCAGGTGGGCGGAGCGAAGCAGCTCAAGAACGCGTGGGGCGATTTCCTGGAGGTTTTAGGGAAGCCGATAAACGCGATTCTGAACCCTATCCAGATAGGATTCGCCAGCTTCATCTCCAAAATCACAGGCTTTGTGCAGACGGCTCAGGACAAGTGGAACAGCCTGCTTAAAATGGTGTCGGGCGAAAGCAAGAGCCACGAGAAGCCCGAAATCAACTACATTGTGAATTCCGACGACATCGACGAGGCGCAGAAAAAAGTGGACGCGCTTAAAAAGAGGCTGGAGGACCTGAAAAAGTCGGTGGCGGGCGCGGGCGTGGCTACCGGCGACGAGGCGCGGAAAGCCGCCGAGAGGGTCCTTTCGGTGAGCGAGGCCTATCAGCAGCTGGCGAAGAACGTTGAGAGAGGCAGAAAGGCGAACGAGCTTCTAGGCAAGGTGCTGGAGAAGACGGGCGAGGACGGAAAAGTAACAGCGGAAATCTGGAAGTCTCTCTCCGGCGAGGAGAAAGCGGTTCTTGAAATGAATCACATAAAAAAGGGAGATTCCGCGTCCAAAGTCCGGCAGGTGATGAGCCAGAACGAGGCCCTTGTCAAAAACAGCCTTAATGCCATGGAAGAGGCAATCAGCACGACTGTGAACAACGGCGTGAAAGGCGCGGCGCAGTCGCTAGAGGGGAACTTCAACAAGATCAAGGACAAGCTTATTGACGCGCAGCTTGACCTTGAGGCGAAGCAGGAGAAGCTCGCCAAGCAGGAGAAAGAGGCGCGCGACAAGGAGGCGGCGGAGAAAAAGGCGGCGCGCGAGGCGGAGCTGTCGCATATAACCGAGTACGGGCAGAAGCTCACGGAGCAGGTCCGGGCGAACGCGGAAAGCCAGAGGCAGGCGATGGCGGACGGAATGCAGGAGACGTTCGACTACAGCTCGTATCTCTCTGTCATAAAGTCGTCATACCAGCAGCTTCTCTCCGAGTCCGGGACGCTCGCGTTCGACGAGTCGAAGGCGGCCGCCAAGTCGTTCCTCGAGGAGATGATAGCCCTGTACAAGAAGACGCTAGCCGAGCAGGCGGAGCTTGAGAAAGACCCTGCGGCGGCAAGAGAGGCATACGAGGCGCTCTCAAAGGAGATGAAGGAGCTTGCCGGAAACACGGAGCTTCCGGCCGTGCAGCTGAAGGAGCTTGCAAAGGCGGCGATTAGCCAGGCGGAGACACAGCTCGCGCTTCTCGACCCGCAGACAGAGGGCTACCAGAAGCTCGCGGACGCGATTGCGGCGGCGAAGGAGCAGATGGAGAATTTCGGCAAGGGCACGGAAAAGACGTGGGGCGACATGGATACCATGGCCAAGACCGAGTTTGTCGTGTCGCAGATGAGCGCCCTTGCATCGGGCGTGTCGGATGCCCTGTCGCTCACGTCTGAGACAATGCAGAACCAGACGGACGCGGACCTCTCGAAGCTCGAGAGCGCGTACAAGAGGGGCGAGATTTCCGAGGAGGAGTACTACGCCAAGAAGGAGCAGATAGAGAAAGATGGCGCGAAGAAGAAGTACAAGGTGGAGCTTGCCAACTGGGCGACAAATCTTCTTATGACGCAGTCGAGCGCGGCTCTCGCAATCGCGAAGTGCTTCGAGCAGGGGCCGATCCTGGGGTCTATATCGGCGGCGGTGATGGGAATAGCCACGGCGGCGCAGCTCGCGGCGCAGATAGCTGCGAAGCCTGTCCCGCCGTCTTTCGCGTCGGGCGGAATCGTGCAGGGGAATTCCTACTCAGGCGACAACGTGCGCGCCAACGTGAACTCGGGCGAGATGATACTCAACGCGAGGCAGCAGCGCGAACTCTGGGAAGCCGCCAACGGAAACGCGCGGGCGGGCGGGGCCGTGTTCAACATAAGGGTGAACAACGAGGCGGGGGACGTGGCGAGCGCGGGAGTTGTCACCAGCGCGGACGGCTTCACCGTGGCGATAAAGAAAATTGTAAGCGACGCAATGGCCGGCGGCGAGCTGAACGACAGCTACCAGACAATGCGCGCGAACATCTACGGACGGAGGATTACAAGCTGATGAAATCGTGGCCTGAGAAAGTGAACAGGAAAGCCTACGGGCTTGAAATCTCAATGGGTAAGAACTATACGGAAGTGTCGTTCGAGGCGGGGACAAAAAGAAGAGTCCTGAACGACCTGAAAGCGCGGAAGAAGTACACTTTCAAGATTGACATGGACGACAAGCCCGGCGACACGGCGAGCGAGTACAAGGTTTTCCTTTACTGGTTCGAGAACACGCTCCATTCCGGGGCTGAAAGCGTGTCGTTCACGGACTTCGAGAACCCGGCGGCGGAAAAGGAGTATTTCTTTGACGGCTCGCCGGGCGCGAGCGGGCAGGGGCACAAGGTCGTTTCAATCACGCTGGAGGAAGCATGACAGACTCCGAGCTTTTCGAGCTTCTCACAAGCAAGTCGGGCGGATTCTCGCTTCCGGTGCTTGTCTCAATAACAGACGGCGAGACCGAGCTTCGCTACGTGAACTCGCGCGACGACGTGGTTATGGGCGGCAAGACGTACAAGGCCGAGGTCTTCCAGTTCTCCGCGAGCGCGGATGTCCTGGGATTCTTCGGCGGCGGAACGCTTGAGATAGCGCGCACGTTCGATGTCGTCTCAATCCTTGAGAGGAACGACACAGTGACAATCAGCGTGAGGGGGATTCTCTACAACGGCGAGGCGGTGGAGCTCTACGGCTACACGTCAAGATACTGCAAGGCGGTGTTCTCCAAGTCCACGGTGAAGATAACGCTGGAGAAGGACGACCGCCTCTCTCTCATGTTCCCGGCCACAGTCTTCACGGCGGCGAACAACCAGGGGAACGCCTAGCCTCTTTCTTCCGCTGACTGTAACGGCATGGAAGAAATCAGATACGAGGATTTGCTCTGCGTGCCGTTCAGAAAGGGCGGGCGCTCAATGGACGGCATGGACTGCTACGGAATCTGCATCGAGCTTTGCAGGCGGTGCGGAAAGACGCTTCCGGACTTCACGACATACAATCAGATAACACCAGAAAACGACTCAGAAAAGCGCGCGGAGTTCAGCGACCACGTGCGCGAGATTCCGTCGCCTAGGAAGCACGCGCTTGTGGAGTATCTCAACTCAGACAACGAGATACACATCGGCTTCATGCTCGACGAGCGGATGTACATACACGCGACGGCGGGCGGGGTCCGCGTGACACCGCTCTTCGCGCTGAAGAATCCCAAATTCTACGAGGTCATAAGATGAAGGCTCTTGTTTACCGCGACTTCTCCGAGAGCTATGAGGAGAAAGAGATTGAGGCAGGAAAGATAAGGGACGCTCTGCCGGGCTTCTGCAATGACAGATACGCCGTCATCGTGAACGGAGCGCGCAGGGCTGAGGACTACGAGATAAAGGACGGCGACGCTGTGATTGTTCGCGCCGTTCCGCACCTGACAGGGCTTGCGATAGCCTCGCTTGTCGTCGCCGGAGCAGCCGCGATAATCGGCGGAGTGGCGGCGTACAAGGCGAAGAAGCAGGCGCAGAGGGCAAAGGAGGAGGCGGACAAGCTCGCCGAGTCGCTGAAGAACTCGGGCGGAAGCGTGGACGCTGACCCGACAATGCCCGGAGCGTCAAACACCGTGGCGACAGGAAAGACGCAGCCTTTTGTGATGGGAAGACGCCTGTGGACCCCGTACTTCCTCGCCGACGAGTGGGACGAGATGCGCGGCACTTACTGGCAGGAGGCCGTGAGCGACACTCTCCACGCGAGAATCACGCTCTCTTTCTCTGCCGTCGGCTACGAGTACGACAGCTGCGGGGAAATCAGCTCGACTGAATACAACGCGTCATTAAAGATAGAGTTCCTCTCAGACTGGCCGGCACGTCGCGACGTGGGCATAAGGTACGGAAGCCACTACGACGACTACACAATCACGCTCGCGAAAGGCGAGGCGCGGAAGAAAGGAGACATCATAACGGCGGAATTCTCCGATGTGAACCGCCACCGTACGGACATACGAGTTGACGGGAACCGCTACACGCTCGACTGCGGCCCGTTCTCGCAGAAAAGCGCCGGCAGCGTGGACATAAGTCAGGGCATAATCTGCGGGGCGCACTACGAGAAGGACAGCACGGAGCGGAACTACCGCGTTCTTCAGGCGGGATTCGCGGACCAGGCGATTGAGGAAATCCGCGCGGACGACGAGGTTCTTGTGAAGTTCAATCCGCCTGCGACAAGCGCGGACACTATCGTCTCGTCAACCCTCTTTCCTGACAGCCGCGTTGAAATCCGCGAGAACGGCGAGCCGTTCGCAAACGAGAAGTTCGGCTGGAAAATGGACGTGCAGGAAACCGGGACAGAGCTGAAGCTCGCGGACGACGAGAGCTACGCCGACCTTGACTATACTCTGCCGGTCAACACAAAGGCGGTCTACATTCCGCTGGAGTTCCCGCAGGGGCTGTACGACACGAACGACGACGGAAGCCGGAAGAACAGGAAGATAGAGACTCTAGTCCAGTATTCAACAGACGGCGGCGAGACATACGGGAAGCTCGGCACGCAGTTCGGAAAGGACGGCGCGATAGAGATGAACGCGCGCACCGACCTGTACTTCATTCTTGACCACACGTTCACGGACGCGGAGGTCGTTCAGGCTGCCAAGACCTCGACCCCGATAAAAATCAAAATTTCCTGCCTCACGAACAAGGCTGACAACGCCTGCGACTCAATGCAGATTGTGAAAATCCGCTCGCGCCTTATAGACGAGAAAAAGGCGCGTAAGAATGGCGTAGTTGAATACGCTCCGCTCCTCGACGCGAAGATTGACGCTCTCAGCGTGAAAATCGGGCTCTGCCTCAAGGCAACCGCCACGAACAAGGACAAGGCAAGTAAAATCCAGATTGTGACCTGCGGAATGGCCCGCGTATGGGACAAGACATCAAGGGAATGGAGCGAAGAGAAAAAGGCGACAAGAAACCCGGCGGCGTGGCTTCTGGAAGTTCTCACAAGCAGGACGCACCCGGCTTCAAGGCTGAGCGACGGCGAGATCGACCTTGAGAGCCTCGGAGACTTCTACGAGTACTGCGACGAGAACGCGCTCAACATCGACCTTGTAGTCTCCACAGGCGACACAAAGGAGAACATTCTCAAGAAAATCCTTGAGACAGGAAACGCCGGGCTTTACCGCTCGATATACGGAAAGCTCGCGGTCGCAATCGACGACAGGAAGGCAAACGCGGTCGCAATCCTGAACCAGCAGAACCTTATCAGCTTTTCAGCTGAAAAAAATCTTACAAGGAACGTTGACGGCTACCGCGTGACTTTCACTGAGAGCGGCTACTGGAAAGAGGACACGCAGGTCTTCATGCGCGACGGCTCGGACTACGCGGATTCCCCGGCGGACGTGCAGATTGAGGAGCTTAAAATTGACAGCTTCACGGCGGACAGCGAGAAAGGCGACTTCTCGCAGGTGTACAAGTCCATACGGCGGAAGATAAACGCGGACATCCTGCGCGCCCACACGTTCACGCTTGAAATAGGCAAGGAGGGCTACTTCTTCCCTCTCTTCTCGAAAATCAAGATTCAGCACCCGGCGCTCTACACAGGGCTTGGAAGCTCCACTGTAAAGCGGCTGATTGTATCGGGTCAAAAAATCATAGCGCTTGAGCTTTACTCTCCTGTACAGTATTCAGCCGGTGGGAGATACGGGGCTGTAATCCAGTGCGTGAACAAGAATTACTCAAGAATATTAAACGCTGAGTACACGGCGGAAAGCGGGGAAAGCGCGGTAATAAACCTTGTGAACCCGATTCCAGTCTCCGCGGAGACAGTCCCGTCCGCCGACAATATCCTCTCGTTCGGGCTTCTTTCCGATGACGGCTCGTTCCAGACAATCACAAGCGAGATGACGGTGACAGAGATAAGCCCGACAACGAGCGGCTACAGGCTCACAGGCGTTGACTACTCGGACGCTCTCTTTGACTACGGCTCGATTCCGCGCTACAGGTGCAATCTCTCAAAGCCGCGCGGCTCGCTCGGAACACAGCCGCTCACGAACGACGACCTCCTGAAGAAGACGGACGAGATAAAGGGCGAGCTTGAGAAGCTTGTCTCTGTTGATGTTGTCAACTCCGGCCAGTCTCCGGCGGATGTATTCTCCTGCCTTGGAATCGCCGAGAAGGACGGAATCACGCTCTCCGCTGTCGCGGGCGGAAGCACAATCTTTGACAACGTAAAAAACTTTGTCTACCAGATTTCGCGCGACGCTGGAGAGACATGGCAGGACGTTGACGGCGAATACTATTCATTCGACCGCACAAAGGACGGCTACCCGGAGAAAAGCGCGCTTGCAAACTACCAGATACGCTCAAAGGCGAAAAACTCCTATAATGTTCTTTCAGAGAACTGGAAAGAGGGAAGCATATCAGCCTCATCAAACTACAAGACTTGGATTCTCTCCGCTCCAAAAGTCTCGGCAAAGGCCTACGAGGGAAGAATTGAAATCTCCTTGAACGATGAAACAAACGCGAATGTCTGGGGATTCAAGAGCTACTCGCTTAGCTACACGGACGCAGGCGGAAAATGCAAAAGCGCGCTTGTAAAGAAAGACGACTGGAATTATACGCTCCCGATTGCGGGGCTTTGCCTTGAAAAATCGGACATCGCCAGAATCACGTTCACGGCGAAAGTGAGCACGGAGGCGGACGCGGAGACGGCGCAGTGCAATGCGGACACATCGGAGTATCTCACGTATGTTCCGAGCGTTCCTGAAATCGCGCTGAGCGTGAGCGGGCGGAGCGTGGCTCTCTCGTTCTCGCACAAGGAATTCTATGAATTTTCAGGCTACGCGCTCCAAATCTCGAAGGACGGGAAGAGCTGGTTCTCATACGGCGAGGACGACTACGACCGGGACAGCGAGGACAAGTGGAAAGGCGAGGCGGACGGAAGAACCGGGATTCCGGGAAGCTACAAGGCGTTCTTTCTTTCGCTTGAGGGCGAGACAGAAAACACTCCGCAAAGCACGGGCTACTACTTCCGCGCGCTCTCATACGGAGCGGAAGCAGGCGGACAGAAGAAAGAGAGCGGCTGGAGCGGCGCGGAATACGCGCTTGCGGCGGCGACGCTCGCGCGCGACATCGTGGCGAACGCGATAACGAACAACAAGCTCGCCGAGGGCGCGGTTACGGCGGACAAGATAGCGGCGGGGACAATCACCGCGGACGAGCTTTACGCCGGAGACCTTGCGGCTGGCGGAGCGTCTTTCGGAAAAATCACCTCCGGCGGAAACGGAATCTCAGGCGACGCGAACAACTTCTGGGACCTGGAGAAAAACGAGTTCCGCGTAGGAAACGACATCAGCCTCGAGAACACGGAGACCGGGCTTCCAAAGGCGGACAACAGCAACGCGTGGTACTTCCACTACAAGGAGAGCTTCGGCCTTGCGCTCTCGCTCGCCAAATTCGTTGTGACGTCGATAGCGTCAATCATAAAGGGCGTGTTCAAGATACAGACGAACGCGGGCGCGGACTTCGTGAGGGTGAACCCGGAGAGCACGGAGCAGGACGGCATAGCCGCAAAGACTTTCAATGTTGACGGCACGGTGAGCGCGACCAACGTCAAGGCCTCGGCAGTTCTGAGCGGAAACAGCATATCAAGCGACACACAGATAACCGCAAAGAGCGGCATAACCGCCGGGGGAAAAGTCTCCGCCTCAGACCTGATAGCGTCGGGGAAGTCGGCCGTGCGCTCCAACATCTCGCAGACGGTAGCCTGCGGCTCAAAGCCGGGGCAGTACGCGCATCTTGCCAGCATCTCAATCAGCGCGAAAAAAAATATGGACGTGATGTCAAGGTTCCTCTTCATAAACACAAGGTGCGGAGACGAGGCGCAGGCGGTCATATACGTCGCAGGAAGATGGGGCAAGGACAAGAACATAATGCGCGCTCCGCAGATACTCATACAGTGGGCTGGCGGCTCGGCGTACAGCGCGGACTTCACCTCGAACCTTATCCTGCGCTACACAATCACGGACGACACGATGAGCATATGGCTGTACGCGAACTACAACATGTTCAACAGCGTATACAACACGTTCGTGCTTATCGGGCTTGACGGAAGCGCGGCAGACTACGGACGCAACTACACAGCCGACAGCAGGGGGTGGAATTTCAGCCCGTTCTGGACGGACACGCTCCAGGGCGAGAAGCAGGGCAACGTGTCTTTCACATCCGCAAAGTTCGGCACAGTCCACGCGAGCCTCGACGGAACCGCGAGCAGGGCGACCGGCATTCCTTATACAGGCGAAAATGACAGCTGTATCTCAGCCCAGCAGCAGTCAAAGTCGTTCAACAACTCGTCGGCCGAATGGGCAAGCTACATAATCTGCAACCACGGCAACGGAAAAAGCTACTATCACCAGATGATACGGCTTCCGTTCTTCTCCGACACTCCGCAGCTTCAGAGGCGCGTCTCAGGCGCTCTTCAAGGCTGGAGAAATTTCGCTATGGAGGGGAACTCAGTCAGCTTTAAAGGCTTGACAGCCTCGTCCGCGACAATAGGCGGGCGCGCCGCCATAACCGGCACGACAAGCACGGACTCAAACGGAAACCTTGTCCTGAACCTGTACACGAACTAGGGCAAAAAGCCCCGGAACTGTTCCGGGGCTTCTCCTATGCGTTCCTGACAAGCTGGATAATGAACTCGGTGAGCCTCATTCCCGCCTTTTCCGCCTTTTCCTTGAACATCTCAAGCTCGGACTCTGAAACCCTTATCCCTATATTCCGGTCGCGCTTCTCGTCTCCAAGAAGAGGCCGCCCTGCGCCAGCCCGGATTCCGCCCCGCGCGTTTTTCTTAATGTCCATAGAATTCTCCTAAAGAACAAAGATTATTATAAAATTCAAGGCGATTACCGCCATGCTGACCAAAAGTATTTTTCTGAAACCCATTTGACACCACCTGCAAAACTGGACTAGTATTAGAGGCGGGGAAGTTCCAGTTCCCCGCCATTGAATTATCTCAGAAGCTCTTCAAGAACTTTGAGAAAACCGCTGATTGCTGTTAGCAGGGACGCTGCCGCAAGCATAAGCCCTGTTATCAGCTCAATCAGTGTTTTCTTTCTTTTTCCCATTCCATCATCACCTCCTCACCAGCGAAGCGTCATCTGATGTTTCTATGTTATCCTGTCTGAATGATTATGTCAAGCAATATTCAAAAAAAATACGGGCAAAGCATAAGGCCGCGCTTTTTTTTTCCGCGTTTAAGAAGCGTCCCTTTTCATGGACGCTTTTTTTTTATGTCTGACTGTACGCGCATGGGATATGAATGGAGCTTCGGCTCGCAGCCTTATGTGAACGGCTCGGCTATAAAGGACATCAGGATAAACGGCAAGCTGCCCGATGAGGTCTATTGCAACGGAAAGCTTGTGGGAAAGGTCAAGAAGGATGTGTCAGTCAGCGGCTACAGGTGCTGCCTCTCAGTCACAAGGAGGTGGACCGAGACATGGGAAACCGATGCGGAGTACGACAGCTGCGGCTTCCTGATAAAGGATTCCGTCCCTATGCGCACGTACTACGCGGAATGCCAGTACTACGCGAGAATCGCCGTGTCCGGATTAGACACGCCTGGAAAGCGCATATCGAAGATAGAGTGGGGGAAATACGACGGCAAGAAAAAATACAAGTCAGGCACAATCAATCTGCCTGAATACAGGGACTACTATATCCCGACATCAGTCCGTACGGAGGGCTTGAAAGACGAGGAGGACACCGGCACGGAGGACTGGAACTTCAATTTCTCCGTGAAGCACCACTTCAAGACAGAGGCGACCGTGACATTCACCGACGGCACGAGCCAGCACGCCAAGGACGGCAGTCACTCAGACACCTACACCAGATTCCATGGCTTAAGCCCCAGTATTGGCTTTTATAATCAAGGAACTTCTCATTACACAATATCAAAGCGCGTATAAGGAGGCTATTCAGCAATGCGCATAAGATCGCTCTCGTACAATGACGGCTTCGACTGCCGCGTGAAATGGCGGATGACCGACACCTGCAACTACTCGTGCCCGTACTGCGCGCGCGGGAAAAACCTTGCGGCGTACAGCGCGGAGTCAGTCGCGTCTGAGAACGCCGCCCTCGCCGCCACGGCGGAGAAAATCAGCGCGCTTCTCTCGAAGTCCGGGTTCAAGAAAGTCAAGATTGACCTTATCGGCGGCGAGGTGTCGCTTCTTGACCTTGAGTCCATCCTCTCCAGAATCACGGCGGAGAATGTGGCGGAGTACAACATCACGACGAACCTCTCGAAATCCGCGGACTTCTACATCTCGCTCGCCTCGAAATTCCCCGTGTCTATGACGGCGAGCCTGCACGAGAGCGAGGCGGACTTTGACGTGTTCTTCGCCAAGGCGGAGAGGATTAAGGCCTCCGGGGCCCTGAAAGGCTTCAAGTGCGAGACTGTCTCGTGCGCGGACAACCAGGAGACGGTCGGGAAGTTCATAGAGAAGTGCGGGGAGCTGGGGATTGACTTCATAGTCGACCGCGACAAGAGCGCGCCCGCCCCGTCGATGGAGATAGCAGCCAGGCGCACGGGCGAAAGCGAGCTTATAAGCGCGGAGTTCACGGACGGCACAAGCCGCGTCTTCAAAAGCAAGGCGGAGCTTCTGGGCGTTTTTCTGGGCTACACGTTCACCAAGGGAAGATTCGCCTACACGAAAGGGCTTCGCTGCACGAACTCCGAGGACTATCTTTATATCGACAAGCACACGGCGGTGGGGCGCAGAAAGGACGGCGGAAAGTGCGCGGAGCGCATGCCGGTCGATGAGTTCGAGTTCCTGCCGGCGGAGAAGTGCAAGGTTGACTTCTGCTCTCTATGCGGCCGTTTCCGCCTCTACACAGAGGACGGCGATGAGCTTCCGGAAAGCCGCCTGGCTGAGGCGGGCGCGGAAGACGAGACAGAAGACGATGAGAGCTCAGGCGACTTCGGCGAGGACAGCCGCGTTGAGTCCATGACAGCCCCGGCGGAAGACGCTGAATCGTCAGATTCCGAATCCTCTGAAGCCGAAAATTCCGGGTCTGAATCTTCCAGGTCCGGCGGTTCTGGAATCTGACTGTAACGGCATGAACGACGACGCAATGGTTTCTGAAATGTACTCGATGATAAAAAGCTCGGCGGAGAAGTCCGCGCGGATCGAGGCGACGCTCTCCTTTATGGACACGCGCCTCGAGAAGACGGAAACGCTCATTGCCAAGATGAGCGACACCCTCAACGAGCAGCGGCGCATTGCCGACAAGGTGGACTCTCTCCAGAAAAGGCTTCTGGAGAATTCCGCGCGCCTTGACGCATTGGAGAACAGGAGCGTCTCTTTCATAAGAAAATACGCGCAGGTCTTCCTGACCGCGCTTGTGACTTCGGCGGCGGGATTCGCCGCTGTGAAATGGGGGCTTAAATGACTGACTTCATTCAGGACAGGACAGAGAAATGGGCGGCTGAGAAGATGAGAAAGTTCACTTCCAGCCTGTGCCTTTTCTACTGCTATCTCTACTGCGCGGGGACGGAGTTCACCGGCGAGAAGGACGCGTTCGACACGGCGGAGCGGATGCGGCTGCGCGGAATTCTCGCGGACGACGGCACGGTTCTTGACGGCCCGCGGCTTCTGGAGACTTTCTCGGGCAGACGGTGGACTGTGGAGAAGGTGGACGTTGACGAGAACTCGGTGAAGGACCTGAAGGCGACAACGCCTGTAAGGTTCGACTACAACGGGCACTCGCACTGGGTCGTGATGAGCCACGGAGACATCGTGTTCGACCCTATCGAGAACTCGCAGTGCGTCAAGTTCGGAAAGCCGAGAAGCGCGCGCGTTCTTGGCTGGAAGCAGTGAGAAAAAATCAGGAGGAAAATATGAAGATTAAGGCTTTCGGGGCTAAGGTGCTGTCTAAGGCGGCTATGGTTTTCTCTTCCCTGTGGATTGCGTCTCTCACAATCCTGAAGGGATTCGGAAAAATCAACCTTGACATCGGGACAATCATCAGCTCGGGCGTGGCGATTACGGCGGTCTGGACTCCGACTTTCGTCTCGATTGTGACCGACAAAATCAAAGAGAAAGTATGAGGATAAGGGATGCGGCTAAAGTTTTTCTTGGCGGCGTTCTCGCTTGTCTTTCTTGCGTGCTCGCCCTTGTTCTCGGAAAAAGGCGTGGAGCTGACGCAGGCGGAGTACACGCAGATAATCCAGAACATGATGACTGCGCAGAAAGCCTTGACGGAATCGGAGAATGCGCTGGCGAGGCAAGAAGAGCAGCTGCGGACGCTAGGAAGTCAGTTGAGGAGTCAGTCCGAATACTGCGCGAGGCTGAGGCAAGGTCAAAGGAATAGGCTTGTGCTCACGGGCGCGCTTTTCTTCTGCCTCGGAGTTGTCGGCGGAACTTTTGCCGTCGGCGCGCTCTCGCCTTAGGTTTTGCTTTTCATCCGCCCCCGGATTTTCGCTCCGGGGGCTTTTTCTTTGTCTTTTCTTATTTTCTAAGCTGAATTTTCTGGTACCTGAAATGGTTACTTTTTCAGAATAATTCTAAATAAACTCTAATAATTCATTTTAAGCGGAAAAAATTTAAAATTCTCTTGCAAATCTTTGCAATGCAAATAATAATCACGTCTTGGATAAGCCAAAATAAACCAAAATAAGCGTGGTTAATTCGTTGTATTATAAGGAATTAGGCGATTCGGGACGTAGAGGTCCCCGGTTCGAATCCGGGCTGCCCGATTCCTTGTAAATCCTTGCGTTGCAAGGATTTATTTTTTGGCTTACCTGACGGTTTCGTCTGAAAACCGCCTACGTTTTTTAAAAATGGCTCAGAGTTACCTGTTGGTTACTTATGCGACAGGTCTGGAATTCTGCGCCTTGCGGGTAAGCCTATGAAATCATCTTTCCCATTCATTCTGAAGAAGCGCGCCGACAGAAAAGGCGTGTACTACGTTTCATTCAAAAGTCCTATCGACGGAAAAATCACATCGACAAGAAGCACCGAGACAACCGACAAGAACCGCGCCACACAGCTTGCGTTCGAGTGGTACAAGAGCGGAGTCCCTGAGAAGACCGGGGACGGAAGAAAGTCCGTGGACTCGCTCGCCGTGATAAGCGCGGTGAGGAAGGACAGCCTTTCCGATGTCGCGCTTGACGAGCTTCTGCGCGAGATTGAGAGGCGCACCGGCGACAAGATAAGGCGGATTCCGAAAAACTCCAAGGGCGCGGTGAACGCCTACCAGTTCATGCTCGACTTCTGGGACTGGGAGAAGTCGCCGTACATAAAGGAGAAGCTCAGGAAAAGCCACAGGATAGGAAAGCCCCACGTTCTAAGGCAGCAGAGCAGCGTCCGCAGGTTCTGGAAGAAAATCCTCGAGAACAAGACGCTCTGCGAGATAACAAAGCAGGACATCTGGGACTTCATCGACAGCCAGGAGGACGACCCGGCGAGCTTCCAGACGAAGAACGACAGGGTGCGCGCCGTGACCACCGCGCTTAACTGGGCTTTCGAGCGCGAGTACATCGACAAGGACATCTCAAAGGGATTCGTCTTCTTCTCAGGCACATACAATGAGCGGGCAATCCTCACGCCGGAAATGGCGGAGGCTTTGTTCTCGTTCCAGTGGGACGATGCGCGGGCAATGCTCGCGAACGCGGTGGCGATGTGCACAGGAATGCGCTCGGCGGAGATTGCGTCTCTCCAGCTTCAGGACATCGGGCGGAACTGCCTCTATGTGCGCCACTCGTGGAACGCCAAGGACGGTCTCAAATGCACGAAGAACGGAGAGAGCAGGCGCGTTCTTCTTCCTTTCCCCAAGATAACGGGCGCGCTCAAGAGGCTTGCCGAGGCGAACCCATACGGCGGCGGAATGGAGCGGTTCGTCTTCTGGGCGACGATTCCCGGAAAGCCGCTGGACCCCGACACTTTCCTTAAAGGCCTCAGAAAGTCGCTTCTAAGAATCGGGGTGGCGGAGGAAGAGACGATGAAGTACACGTTCCACGCGTGGCGGCACTACTTCGCCACCTATATGAAGGACCGCGTGAGGGACAGCGCGCTCCAGAAGCAGACAGGACACAAGGACATCTCCGTGCTGGAGCACTACGCAAGCCACGGCACAAGCGAGGACGACGAGAAGATGATGTCGGCGCAGTCGGAGCTTTTCGGAAAGGCTGTCTCGGAGATTCCAGGAATAGAGATTGACGAGCGCGCGCTCTACGCGAACGTGAAGAACGTCTTTCTTGACAAGCGCGGAATGTACGAGCACTCAAGGCAGGAGAGATAGGGCAAGACGCGCCTTTTCCGCCACGGACATAAAAACACACGTCCAAGGGCGGAACGTCGCGTTAAAACCAATCCTCGCGCGTCTGACGGGAAATTTTCGGGGCTTCCTGAAAGAAAAAGCCACTGACAGCGGAGAACAAGTTGCGATTGCTAGAACTTCTTGTTCACATCGTCATATGGCTTTCGGACAAGCTGCTTAGATTGCTGCTAAGCACAGTTTCAGTAACGAATCATATACGGAACAGTCTTTTCCTGTCAATCTTTTTGAAAAGTTAGTTGACAGAAATCTAAAAGTGTTGTATTATCTAAGTATCAAGAGGCAGAAAGCCAAGGAGGTGATACATCTTGAAGAGATTGAAAGAGCTGCTTGCGGTTGTGGCCGACATCGCTACAATCGCAAGCTTCATTCTGACAATCGTCTTGCTAATCTTTAACTAGACGAGGCGGAGCGGGGAAAATAACAGGCTTCCCGCTCCGTTCCCTAGAAAAATAATATCGAAGCCTTTTTTTGTCAAGACAGGAGGATTTAGAAAAATGACGGCATTGAAAATCGCGCTGGTCGTGCTTTTGGGAATCGCGGTCGCCTGCAGAATCGCGGTTCGGGTTCTTGGAAGAAAGAAGTAGGAGTTTCTATGGCAAAGTCAACAAAAACAGATACAGAGACGGGAAAGAGCAGGCGCATAGCCCGCGAGATTCTAAAGGTCGTAGCTGAGGGGGCTGTTGTCGGCGTTCTCTCCGCTGTTATACAGCATTTCATATTCAAGGTTTAGGAGGCACGCTATGGCTCTAGTTCAGTCCGATGTGTACAAGGGAAGAGGCGGAAAGCGCGAGGGCGCGGGACGGCCGAAAAAGGAAGTCCACCGCGTGCGCTTTCAGGTGTCGTGCCAGCCCGACGAGAGGGAGACTCTTGAGCGCAAGGCAAAGGCCGCCGGAATGTCCCTGTCAAAGTTCATAATATCCGCCGCGCTCAACGCGTAGCGTGCTTTCCGCCCTGATTCCGGGGCGGATTTTTTTTACCGCGCTATTTTCTGAGATTCTCCAGAGCGGCGATTATGATAGGCGACAGACCGCCGAGAATCGACACGATTGCCGCCGACGACACGCCTTTCATCACGAAGAACACCGCCGCGCCTATTCCCGACAGCGCAATCAGGAGCGTTGCAGCCTGCCCGATTGCCGGAAGAATGAAATTCGCGCGCGTGTTGCTCTCCATCGCCTTTATCTCCGCGTCTGTGATTTTCTCTGTCATTGCCATTATTCTTTCTGGAAAGGACGGGTCAATCTCCTGGAAGCCTTTCATTGTGCTTGGATGCGGAAGCGGCCCCGCGTAAAGCTCCTGCTTCGCGTGCGTTATCTCCGCTTTCGGGGCGGCCGCCCTCTTAGTCTTCGGAATCATCGCGCCGCATTTCCTCATAAGCAATGGCCTTTCTCATATTGTCGCCGACCTTGCGGAAGCTCATGCCGACCTTGCGCCACGCGCCCCCGATGCTCGGCTTCTCGATTTTTATAGGCTTCGGGAAAAGCACGCCGACCGTCCTTGCGCCTGCCATAATTCTGTTCATTTTCCTTTTCTCCTTTTCTCTTATTCTCTTCCTACAGCCCCGAAAAATCAATCGTTATGATGTTGCCCTCAACCCTGATGATGCGGCCGCGGTGCTCTTGGCTGCGGCCTCGAGCGAGGCCATTATCATGCGCTTCTCCGCCCGGCTGAGCTCGGGGTAGACATCGGCGAAGCGCTCTATGTCCGCGCGGTCGCCGGGGGAAAGGTTTCTCCCGCTCTTTTTGCCGTCCCCGGCCTCTTTTCCTGTGAGCAGGTACTCCATTGAGAGATTAAGGGCTTTAGCCACATCGTGGAGCATGCGCGCCTTTGGCTCAGTCTTCTTCCAGTTTCTGATTGTGCTTTCTCCAATTCCTGAAATTCTGCTTAGCTCGGAGCGGTTCATTCCGCGTTTTTCGATTTCGCTTTCAATCCTTTCAAAGAGCGCGGAGTTTTCCCCTGTGCTTCCGCTTTCCGGCTCTTTCTCGCCGGTTATGAGGTATGAGAGAGGCACGCCGAGGAAATCCGCGACCTTGAGGGCTGTGTCTGCGGACGGAATGGAATCTCTTTTTATCCACATTGAAATAACAGCGTTGTTAATGCCTAAAGATTCAGCCAGCTGAGATTTTGTTTTTCCTTGAAAATCGAGTTCTTCTACAACTCTTTGAATAAATGACATAAAAGCCTCTCTTTCCCCCGCCGCCCGCCTTTTTATCGTCTGAAAGCCCTAAAAGATTACTGAATCTTCTAAAAATTAACCAAAAATCATTAAAAAATCTAAAAAATCTAACAAATGTTAAAAAAAACATTAAAAATACTTGACATTTAACATTTGTTAGATAATATAAAATACATAAATTAACAAAAGTTAAACGGTAAGCCAAACAAGGAAAAAGGAGAAAACTATGGAGCAGCTAGAACTATTCGACGCTCCGGCTGAGAAGAAGCCGGACGTTCTGATGACCACCGCAGAGCTTGCGGAAGCGTTGAATGTATCACAAAGCACGCTAAAAAACACAGTTGAAAAACTCCGCCAGGTACTTGGCGGAGTTTCCACGAACTCACAGGGCGGCTACCTGTTCACGCAGGAGCAGGCAACTTTAATCAAGAAAGAAATCCAGAAGCACCACAACCTGAAGAGCCGGCAGATAGACAGCGTTAAGAGCGAGCTTGAAATTCTTGGCAACGCGCGCGAGGCAATGGCCGACCTTGCCAAGCTCTACGCGAGCGCGGCGAAGAGGGCTGAGGCCCTGGAGAGGGAGAACGCGGAGCTTCTGCCAAAGGCGGAGTTCTACGACGGCTACCTTTCGCAGGACGGGCTGTACAGCTTCACGGACGCGGCGCGGGCGATAGGGTGCACGCGGGCAAGGCTTATGAAGCTGCTGAAGGGGAAGTTCATATACGAGACGCCGAACGCGAAGTACGGCTACAGGTGCTACACGGAGTACCGCGACCTGTTCCGCACGAGGCCGTACAGCTTCGCGGGCGGGCGGGGCTTCCAGCTTATGCTGACGGTGAGGGGGCTTGAGAAGTTCGCTCGGATAATCAGAAAGGAGGACGGAGAATGAAAGGGACAGTCATGGTGGAGACAATCGCGCCTAGGCTGCTTTCTAGGCGGGACACGGCGAAGTACCTGGGAATCGGGCTCAACGCGGTGGACAAGCTGAAGATACCGAGGCTGAGGCTTTCGGAGAAGCGGTTCGCCTACGACGTGCGCGACATAGACGCGTGGATAGAGGCGAGGAAGAGCGAGGCGGAAGAGGCGCGAGGAGATTGACGCGTTCCAGAGGCGGACGGACGCTCTCGCGGAGCTTAGAGGCATTCTTGAGGACAGGTACTGGAGTCTCGTCAAGAAGGACAGACTGCACGGCATGAGCAGGAAGCGCGGGCGCGTGGAGGCGGCTATCTCGGCGGAGCTTGAGAGGCTCAATGCGGCTTACGGCGAGGCTCTCGCGGGGCAAGGCCGGATTTTGGACCTGTGCTTCCGCCGGGCGGAAAGGCGCGCAGGAGCAGAGCTCCGCGCTCTTGAGGCTGAGATGATGGGCGAGTGCGTCTCTCAGGCGTACTCGATAGACCGCCCGGACCTTGTGCGCGACTACGGCAACGGCCACGTGACGGAGCTCGGCGAAAACGGCGAAGTGCTTTACGAGAGGTTTTAGATGAAATCCAAAGGAAACAAATGGACATGGGCGCAGCTCTTGGGCGCGCACCAGAAAAAGGAAAAGGAGGAGAAGAAGATGAAGCTGAACAGGGAAGGCGGAATCTGGAAAGTCTACGAGAACGGGACGCTGCTCTACGCGAGCACGTCATTTTTCAGGGCGTACAAGTACCTTTACGACAGGGCAGAAAGAGGAAGAATCACATGGGTATGCCGGTACTGATTATTGGAGAGAGCGGGAGCGGAAAGACGTTCTCGCTGAAGAATTTCACGGCTGAGGAGATCTCGATCTTCTCTGTGGAGAAGAGCCGCCTGCCGTTCCAGAAGAAGCTGCCGCTTCTTCCGCACGCGACATACGCGGACATCGGAAAGGTTCTGCGCGAGAACCTGAACAAGAAGGCCTACGCGGTGGACGACAGCCAGTATCTTCTGGTGAACGAGAACTTCGACCGCGTTGAGGAGTCGGGCTACAAGAAGTTCACGGACATGGCGGTCCATTTCCGCAACCTCGTGCACTTCGTGAACAAGAATCTTCCGGACGACGTGGTTGTCTACTTCCTGCACCACACGGAGACGGACAGGAACACGGGCAAGGTCAAGGCGAAGACGGTGGGGAAGATGCTCGACAACCAGCTGACGGTGGAGGGCTGCTTCGACATCGTTCTTCTGGCCCAGGCGGAGAGCGACGGGCACTATTTCGTCACGCAGTCGGACGGTTACTCCACGGCGAAGAGCCCGGAGGGAATGTTCGAGCTGAAGATTCCGAACGACCTTAAATTTGTCGACACGAGAATCCGCGAGTACTACGGGCTTGCCGAGGCGCAAGGAACAAAAGCATAGGAACAGGAGAAAAAGAATATGGGAATGAGCAACTTCACATTCAAGGAAAGCCCGCTCTACGCGGACTGCGTTCCGGGCGTGTGGACTGCGGGAATCGCGGACATGAAGATGTCTGACGACCGCAAGTATATCGAGATAAGCGTGGGGCCTTGCGAGAAGGAGGCGAAATGGAACCGCATGCCGTTCAGGAAAAGAATCTACGACGGCGACAGCTTCGACAGCCAGTGGTCTAAGTTCTGCGAGTGCTTCGGCTTCACGGCGCAGAACGCGCCCAATCCGCTCGGAGACTACCGCGCGTTCGTGGGAAAGCGCGGCAAGGTTAAGTTCAGCTTCGAGAAGAGGGAGCAGCAGGCGGACGGCTCGTGGGCGAACGTGCCGTCGGACTATATGCAGGTCGTCTTCCTCTCGCCTAAGTCTAAGCTCGAGATCGGGCCGCTCCAGAGCGCGCCTCTTCCCTCTTTCAGTGCGCAGGCCCCGAAAACTCAGGCGCAGAGCCAGGGCTTCGAGACATCTTATCCCGCGCCCGACCCGACACCGCCGGGGGCTGGAAGCACCCAGGGCGGAAGCCTCACGGCTTTCCCGGAGGACATACCCTTTTAGCGTTCAGGCGGCGTGCCGCCTGTTCTGCGGAAAAATCATCAGCTGGAGACGGATATGAGAGAAAGCTTTGTATTCCATGACAAGTATCTTCGGGACGTTCCCGATGAGCTTTTCGACACTTTCGCGGGCTATGTCGCGAGATACGGGCTATACGGAAAGGAGCCTGAGTTCGAGGACTGGCGCGAGCGGAAAATCTGGAACGACATAAAGGACAGGATAGACGCGGACACCGAGAGCTACGTGACGGTCACGCTCAAGAAGAAGCTCGCGTTCGCTGTGAGCCACTTCAAGGCCGGAAAGGCGAACCAGGCGGAGATAATGCTTTTGAAGGAGCAGGGCTTCAACTTCAGCACGTGCGACTTCTCAGCCGTTCCCGCTGAATCTATGGACATAAAAAATGATGAAAAACAAACGTCGGAAAATTTTATGGACATAAAAAACATAAAACAGCCGTTTTATGAACATAAAAAACATAAAATTTCCGATTCTGCGGATTTTATGAACATAAAAAACAATCAAAAACAAACGCCGGAAGATTTTATGGACATAAAAAACAATCAAAAACAAACGTCAGAAGATTTTATGGACATAAAAAACAATCAAAAACAAACGTCAGAAAATTTTATGAAGGGCGAAAACAATACAGATACAAATACACGCCGTGTATCTGTATCTGAATTTTTACCTGTACCTGAGTCTGTAGTTGTAGTTGAGTCTTTAGGAAAAACTGCTACTACTACTGAACATAAAAAAAAGAAAAAAGACACGCCTGACGGGGAAGTCTCCGCGGACGAAGAGGAAAAGCCGGACATCGGCGACATCAGCGCGTTCATCGACGAGAAGGACCTGAACGTGAACGCCGACGACTTCTGGGCGTACTACTCTGGAAGCCCCGGAAAGGACTGGCGGAGAATGCTTGTCTCGTGGAGCCGGCGCGAGCGGAACCCCAATGCGCGGAACATTGACAACTCCGCCAAGTGGAACTTCAGCCGCAAGGAGGGCTAGATATGCAGCAGTTCCAGAACGCGGGGGGCGCGCAGGACGCTCCGGCGAAGACAGGACTTTCCGGCGTGGTCGAGAGCCTTGTCTCAGGCTCGCTTGTGGCAAAGAAGATTGTCTGGAGAAAGACTTTCTCCGGGTCCACGAGATACCAGTTCTGCCCGTTCTGCATAAGAGACAAGGGCGTGAGGAAAAGGGACATCGACCGCTTCCTGAAGCTGAAATTCTCGAAGAAGAGGCTCACGGAAGACGAGCAGGCCTTTATGGAGGCGACCTACAGGAAGCTCTCCGCGCTTGAGGCCGTGAGGTACAAGCTCCTGATAAGGGTGTCGGACGCTTTCGGGGCGGTCGCCTACGAGACGGGCTTCAGGTGCCCTCACTGCGGAAGCGACGTGGGGATAGGCGACCTTGAGGGCTTCTGGTGCCGTCAGGCGGACAGAAACGCCGGCGAGAAGAAATATATCAGGCTTGACAGCGGGAACTGGCAGGCCGAGTTCTACGGAGGCGCGAAAAATGGGGAGGCTTGAAATCCACTGCCTCGCCCTTGACGGCGAGATTCCGTCAAAGAAGAACTCGCGGATAAACACGCGGAGAGGGCGGAGCTTTCCAAGCAGGAAGTTCCAGGAGTGGCACAGCGCGGCGGTGAGGTCGCTTGAGAGGCAGTGGGGCGGAAAGAAGCCCCTGGACTCGCCGTGCCTTGTCGCGGCGGCTTTCTTCCACAGCACAAGGCGGCGGCGCGACAGCGACAACCAGCTATCGAGCGTGCTAGACACTCTTGTGGACGCGGGAGTCCTGAAGGACGACAACTGCAATATCGCGCGCGTGCTTATGGCGACCAGCATTTTCGGGGCTGAAAAGGACAGGGCTCTCCTGATGATAAGGGAGCTTGACGAATCGGAGACAAGAGATGACAGAGAGCCTTTTTCCGGAGATAGAGGCGGAGGAGAAGAGGCGGGAGCGGAGAATCCTCGCCGGGACTCTTCCGCGCTTTGACAGCCCCTCGTGCGACAACGAGGCTCTCCTCAATCTCCAGTACCGCTATCTTGTGCTAGGCGACAGGACTGCGTGGGCGGAGCTGTGGGAGCGGAGCCTCGGCATAGCCGGGAAGCTCATAACAAAGGAGCGCAAGGAGAAAGGGTTCTATCTCTCGGCCTCTGACTATGAGGACAAGAGAATCGAGGCCGTGGAGTACGTGCTGAGGAGATACGCGAAGAGGTACAGGGGCGGACGGCGATGGCACGTGTCGAGCAGCTTCATAAGCGCGCTCTACGGCGGCGTGAGGCACGCCCTCTACTACGACTCCCAGCGGAAAAAGGAGAGCGGAAACGCGGGCCTTAGAATCGACTATGTGGGCGACTTCTTCGATGTCGCGCTCGCAGGAGGACAGGACAGATGATAACGACAAGACAGATAGCGGCATGCGCAGGAATGAAAAGCGAGACTGTGGGGAACACTCTCCGCCGTCTCGGAATAAAGGGACGAACAGGCGGAAAGTCGGCGGGCTACCCGAACTGGGCGCTCGACGTTGTGAAGAGGCTGTCGGACCCGCTGTGGAAGGTGAGCGTGATGAACGGGCTTGGGCTCTATGAGGTGAAGGCGTGCTCGCTCTCCATGGCTGAGGCGGCTTTCCTTGCCGGGACTTTCAGGAAAAGCGGAAAGGAAGCGCGCGCGACACCGCAGCTTCTCTTCGCGGAGAAAATGGAATGAGGGCTAAGCTGTGCGCGTATCCGGGCTGCGGCGCTGTAGTGCCTTTCGGCCAGCGGTACTGCGAGAGGCACGAGGCGAAGCGCAGGGCGGACGAGACGGAGCGCGTGTCGGCAAGCTGGGCCAAGGCAGGGCGCGCAGGCGACTACCACAGCGCGAAGTGGCGCGAGCTGAAGAGGCGCATTGTCGCTTCACATCCGTACTGCGCAAGGTGCGGAGAGACAAGGCGGCTCGAGGTCCACCACATAAGGAGCGTGCGCCTCCACCCTGAGCTTATGCTCGACGAGTCGAACCTGATGGTTCTGTGCCACTCGTGCCACGCGCTGGAGACAAGGCGCGAGATTGAGGAGCGCAGGCGGCGGTGAGATTCCGCGGGGGGAGGGGCAAAAAAACGGAACGCGGGCCCTCACCACCATCGCCCCCCAGTCCGCGCGCGAGAATGTCAAAAATAGCATTTAAAAATGTATAGTATAAAACAAAGACCAGGGGCTATTTCTTCGACCTCGCGATGTAGCCGCTGGCCGGCAATGGCCGCCAATGGCGGAAAAATGCGGAAAGACGCAAGGAGAATCTTATGGCAGGACGCGGACGGCCGAGAAAGCCCGTGGAGCTCAAGAAGCTCGAGGGGACTTTCAGGGCCGACAGGGACGGCGAGGCGGAGGCGGTGCAGTGCGCTGTAAGGCGTACGTCTGTCATTCTCGACCGAAAGAGCATACCCTGCCCGGAGAGCATAAAGGACGAGTACGTCAGGCGGTACTGGCGGAGCCTCACAAGGGGGCTTCTGTCAATCCATGTCCTCTCGGGGTCGGACATCCCGCAGCTCGAGATGATGATGAAGATTCTCGAGCGGGCGCGGAGACTGCAGGAGAGGCTCGACGCGGAGTATCTGGACAGCGAGGAAGAGGAGGCCCTCGAGAAGCGCTACCTGAAAGCCGTGGAGTCGTTCGACAGGCTGGCGCAGAAGTACTACATAAGCCCGGCGGCGCGCGCGAAGCTCACGCTCGACGAGCTGAACGTGGTCAAGACCGGGCAGGAGATAGCCAGGGGCGCGGACGGAGTGTCGGCGGTGCTGGCCATGAGGAAGTGAGCAAGACAAGCGGGGGCGGGGCGCGGGTCCGAGTCCCGCACGCGGAAGAAAACAGGGCGATCGTATGCGCAATAGCGTCGGCGGCGGCCCTGCCCCGCGCTAGACCTGCATTGGGCTTTTCCTGTTTCAGGATAACGGCAGGCTGGCAGCCGGAAAGACGGCAGGGCGGAGCAGGTGCGGGAGAGGCCCATAACCTTTCCCTCCGGTTCAAGTCCGGATTCCGCCTGTAGCCCGTCACGGGCTAATAAAGTTAGGCATGGCTTTTGCGTCTTTTCCGAGAGCGGGGCGGCACAACTGTTAGTTTTTTGTGGAAAAAAAAACACGCGGCAAAGACCGGCCGGACGCGGAAGTTTTCCGCTCCGGGCGGATGCCCCGAAAAGACGATGCCTTTACGTGTTTCCCGAAGGCGCGCCGGCACAAAAAAGCATCTGTCTTCCGGCAGATGACGCGGCGGCGGAAAAACCGGTCAGCTTTGGCGGCTTCAACAAATGCAAACCGCCGTTCTTTTTGAAAAGGAGGAGAAAAATATGAAAAAGATTTTTGTGATTTTGCTGATTCTTGCAGCTTGCCTTATGGCCGGTTGCACAGGAAATGATTTGGCGGAAATGAATTATAACCGGGAGGCCCGTTCCGCAAAGTTTCAGTCGGAATATGCGTTAACAGTAAACAAGCTGGAGATGAAAGAGGGCAACTTCAAGACATACAGAAGAGTGACTTTTTACAATGTCCGGCTTGGTGAAACCGTCTTTATCTGTGAGGGATATTGCCATGTACAGGTTGATAAGGACAGCGACATTGAGATTGTCGTTAAGACAGGTGATGAAGAATACTTGCGTCATTACTTGGGTCAGAAGCAGGATATTACATACTTTTCAGAACAGTTGAAACCTGTAAAGCAAGATGAATACCGCTATCAAATCTTTTGGAATCCTAAATTGTGGATTCCAGAATTAAAGACAGTGCGGGGGCTTGTGGGAAAATGATAATGACGCAGGGACTTCTGGACTTTTCAGACACGCTGACAGACGCGGACGGAGACACTATTGTTGTTGACCGCCTGTCTGACACAGTAAGAATAATATCGCTTCTTCTTAAATGCAGCGGAAAAAAAGCCCGTAAAGTCCTTGCAAAGCTGCAAAAGGATTTTGACGTCTACTCAAACGAATGGACAACACAGCTGATTCTTGCCAAGGACGGCAAGATAATCCATAACTTCGAGGCTCACGGCGAGACCAGCTGGCACGGCCATAAATACAACCCGGTGAATGAATGGGACTTCCGGAACTTTGTAAGCGGAAAAAAAATGCGGTGGGAAAAAATAAAGGCGGCGCAAAAACCGCCGAAGCCTATTAAAATCACCTGCACCGAAATACAGCTGAAAAGAGCAAGGCAGTTGTATTATGCGCGTTCAGTCGGTTTTGACATCGGATACGCGGATTACAAAAGGTTTTATCTTGTCTAAAAGGAAATGAAGAAATGAAAAAAAAATTGCGTCTATGCGGACAGCCTGAAAGAGGCGGAAGAAATATTTCACTGTCAAATGACGGAATTTGTAGAGATAACAAAAGTGGAATGTGTGGGAAAATCTATTATTTAACTTGACAATGTGTATAAAATGCGTATAATAGAATTATGAAACGAAAAGATTTGATTAAGCGGCTTGAAAAAGCAGGTTTTATCTTAGAGCGTCATGGCGGAAACCACGATGTCTATTCACGAGGAAAAGACAAGGAGACCGTTCCCAGACATTCAGAGATAAACGAAAACCTTGCAAAGAGTATTCTGAAAAGGTGGAAACTGTAAAGCCGACCGCCAAAAACGGCGGTTCAAATCTTTTTTACGGAGGTAATTTTTTTATGACGGTTATATACCCGGTTGTTTTTACGGAAACCAAAGACAAAAAGAATACAGTGCTTGTCTATATTCCTGATATTGACAGGACGACGGAAGGCTACGGAACTGCTGACGCTATCGCAATGGCAAAAGACTGCATCGGAAACATATTGTTTGATGTTCCAAATTCAGAGCTTCCAAATGCAAGCGAAATAGATACAGTAGTCGCAAGTTCAAGCCCGTTCTGCAATGACGGAAAATCATTCGTTTCTTTGGTAGATGTCAACCTGGATGCGTTCAGGCAAAAAGAAAAATCAAAGAGCGTCCGCAGAAACATAACGCTTCCGCAGTGGCTTGATGAAATGGCAACTTCTGCAAGACTAAACGTTTCTTCAATTGCACAAAAAGCACTTAAAAATGAACTGGGAATTGTATAAAAAATGAGTTGTCAAGCAATTCTTAACAACTCATATAATCCGCTATGCTTTCAACGCAAGGTCAACAAGAAACCTTGACAATGAAAGCCCGGATTTTTCCGCTTTTTCGCGGATAATCTTTTCTTCTGACGGCTGGCAGGAAACCTGAAAGCGGACGCGTCCGCTTCTCGGTGTCTTGCCAGCCGGAGGAGCTTGCGGAGCTTAAAAGGCTCGCCGCCGCATCGGGAAAGACAACAAGCCGCTTTCTTCTGGACCTCGCGCTCGGCAGGAAGTGACGGAAGGGGGAATTCCAGCAACGGAATTCCCCTTTTTTTTGCCCGGCTGACTGTATTTTTCATATGGGATACACAAATACAGAAAGGGGGCGTGCCAATGCGCGACTTCCGGCACATACTTGAAAGCTACATAGACGGCGTTCTCTCGGGGGGCGTGCCGTCTTGCCTGTACACGAGAAAGGCGGTGCAGCGCTTCGTCTCCGACAGGAAGAAGGAGAAGAGGGCGGAGTTCCCGTTCGCGTTCGACTATGAGGCCGCGTCTCTTCTTCTGGGCTTCGCCGAGAGCCTCAAGCCGGGAGACATGGACGGAAAGGCTATAGAGCTTCTTCCGTGGCAGGTGTTCTGCCTTGCAAATCTCGAGGGCTGGCGGTGGAAAAAGGAGCCGGAGCGGAAAAGATACCGCACGGCGTACATCGAGGTGAACCGGAAGAACGGCAAGACGACCGGGCTTCTCTTCCCGCTCGTGCTGTTCAACTTCCTGAAGTACCGCTCCAGCGAGAGCTACATTGTTTCAAGCGACGACCGCCTGTCAGAGAAGACTTTCAAGGAGGTGGCGGACATCGTGAGGAGCGACGAGGCGCTTGACGCGGCGCTCAAGTGCATGAGCCTTGCCATAACGTTCCGCGACACGGCGGAGAAGAGCCGGCTGTCTTTCTACTGCGACGGCGGAAAGGTGCCGGACGGACTGCGCCCGCGCTTCTTCTGCCTTGACGAGTACCACCTCTTCGCCACGGACAAGATTCTCGACTCGATGACGCTCGGAATGAGGAGCAAGAAGGACGCTCAGGGCGTGATGATAACCACGGCGGACGCTGATGTCTCCGTGCCGTGCTACGAGCAGCACCTGAAGACAAAGCGCATACTCAACGGAATACAGGAGCAGGAGGACTTCTTCGGCATAATCTACGCGCTCGACGACGGCGACGACTACCACGACCCGGCAGTGTGGGCCAAGGCGAACCCGAGCCTCAACGACATAATCGACCCTAGCGTGATAAAGAGCGACATAGACAACGCGGAGCTAACCCCGCACAAGATTCCGGAGCTGAAGGCCAAGACTTTCGGAATCTGGGGCGGCGGAAGCGAGAAGGGCTGGATTCCGGTTGAAGTCTGGCAGAAGAACCGGGACATCGTTCCTGACTGGGCGGAATTTTCGGGGCTGGAGTGCTTCGGCGGGCTCGACCTCGCGCAGGTTGACGACCTGTGCGCTTTCACGCTGTGCTTCAGGAAAGACGGAAAATTCTTCTTCAAGCACCGCTTCTACGTTCCAGAGGACACCGTGATGGCGCGCTACCGCAAGGAGAATGTGAGCTTCGTGCCGTGGGTGGAGAGCGGCATTGTGACCGCGATACCCGGGCCGACAATCGACTACTCGTTTATCCTTAGGGACATTCTAGGCGACGCCGGGAAGTACCGGCTGCGCGGAATCGGCTACGACAAGTGGCAGGCGCGGGACATAGTAAGCGGAATAGAGGAGAGCCGCCCGGACATCGTGCTTGTGGAGGTGGAGCAGTCGCTAAAGAAGCTAAGCCCGGTCGCCAAGGCGTACGAGAAGGCGGTCAAGGACGGGCTTGTGGTGGACAACTCGCCCGTCATGCTCTGGATGATGAACAACGTGGAGATAAGGCCCGACGCGAACGGCAACTACAAGCCGATGAAGAGCGGGAAGTCTTCCACGGGGCACATAGACGGCGTGATCTCCTCGATGATGAGCCTCGCGGTCGCCACGAGCGACATCTTCCGCCTCGGCGGGACGGACATAAAGGACCTTTTTTTCTAGCGGCAGTGGAAAAATTCCCGGAAATGCGCTACAGTGTTCCACGGCTTAACCATTTTGGGGACATTTCCCACTCCTTTTGGGGCGCGCGGCTTCTTCTCCGCGCGCCCTTTTTCTTTCCCTCTGACTGTACGCAAGAGGATTTTTCACGATATGAGACTTTTCGGACTAGAGATAAGGCGCAGGAGGCGGCAGGACAAGGCCCCGGTCGCCATGCAGACAGGCGGCGGGGTGTTCCGCTTCAGCCCGTATATGACAACAGGCGAGATGATGGCGAACTCCACCGTGAACGCGTGCGTTAACATAATCGCCGACGCTGTGGCCTCGCTGTCGTGCAACGTCTACAGGAGAAGCGGGGAGGGGCGCGTGAAGGACACTGCTTGCCCTCTCGCCGTTCTCCTGAAGAGGATGCCCAACCCCTGCGACACGCACTCCAGCTTCTTCCAGCAGGTCATGCTCCATCTGCTGCTCAAGGGGAACGCGTTCATCTACGTTGAGCGCGGCGGATTCTCGGGCTCGCCTCTCTCCCTCTGGGCGGTCGACCCGGACACGGTGGAGATAAAGAGGGGCGCGGGCGGCGAGCCTTTCTACGTGGTGACGACCGACCACGGCGTTTTCCAGTACACAAGCGGCAACATGCTCCACATCCCGGCGATAAGGTACAACCGTCTGCGCGGCCTCTCGCCTCTTGAGTACTCGGCGCACTCGGCGCGGACAGGGCTCCGCCTCGAGGAGTACACGATGGACTACTTCGACAAGGGCATACACTCCAAGTTCATGGTCGGCGTGTCCGCGCGGAGCCTGGGCAAGCCGTCGCTCACAAGGGACGACAAGGCGGAGATAAGCGACATGTTCCTGAACGCCTACGGCGGCCGGGACAACGCGAGCCGCCCGCTTGTCTACAACTCCGACGCGTCAAAGCCCGAGGCCATAGCGTGGCCTGAGAACCGCGAGGCGCAGCTTGTGGAGAACCGCGCTTTCACGGAGAAGGAGATAGCCAAGATTTTCCGCGTTCCGCTCTTCATGCTCGGAAGCGAGAACTCCAAGTTCACGAACATGGAGCAGGCGAACACGAACTTTCTCCAGCACACGCTAACGCCGTGGCTGGTCCGGCTTCAGGAGCACCTCACGCTTCTTCTCCCCGGCCAGGACGAGTACGTGGAGTTCGACACCAACACTATGCTCCGCGCCGACTACGCGACGCGCTGGAGCAACTACCGCGAGAACTTCAAGAACGGGCTTTTCACGCTCAACCAGATTATGGACGCGGAGAACATGCCGCGCGTCGCCCCGGAAATCGGCGACAAGCACTTCATGCAGGCGCAGTACAGCGCGCTAGAGGACGGCAAGGCGGAAAAGCCGGACAGGGAAAACACGGAAAAAGGCGCGGAAGAAGACGGCGGAAAACCCTTTCAGACGCGCGAGGATTGACGCACAGCGTCTTTCAGGGCTTTCAGCGTGATTTTTACCGTCTGATGTTAGGAAAGCCCGCCCAAAGCCTTTTTGAGGCTTCCGGGGCTTGTCTGACTGTACAGGAAAAAAGACAGGAGACATTTCTATGGACATCTTGATAGACAGGGAGATAGGCGGGCCTTGCGGAGTGACGGCGGCGGAGCTTAGGAGCCGCCTCGCCGAGGCAAAGGACGGCGAGGACGTGCGGATATGCGTGGACTCGCCCGGCGGGGACTGCTTCGAGGGCTTCGCCGTGTACAACGCGATAAGGGACTTCGCGAGAGGCAGAAAGGCCGGGCTCTCGGTGTACATACAGGGAATGGCGGCGTCCGCCGCGTCGTGGGTCGCGCTCGCGGCCTCGTCCGTGTCGGGCTGCCGAGTGTCGGTGGAGGACAACTCCGTCTTCATGATTCACAACTGCTGGGGAGTCGCTGTGGGCGACCGGCGCGCGATGATGAGGAGCGCGGAGCTCTCGGGAAGAATAGACGGCATAATGGCGGAGATGCTCGCGCGCAAGAGCGGAAAAGAGGCCCCGGAAATCTCGGCGATGATGGACGAGGAGACGTGGCTTTTCGGAAAGGAGATTGTGGACGCGGGCTTCGCCGACGAGCTCATAGAGGACAAGGAAAGAAAGAGCGGGGACGGCGGGCGCGAGAATTCCCTTGTGCTTGCGCGGAAGAGGTTCGCGGACTGCCAGTCGGCGTGCCAGAAATCCGCGGAGACCGGGGATTTAGGGATAAGCTCGGCGTTCGCGGCCCTCGCCGACGAGGAGGCTCTGGAGACGGCAAGGAAGAAGAGGCTCCAGGAAGAGGAGACGGCCCGCGCAAGGCTCGCCTCTGCCCGGCTTCTGTCCGCGCTCGCCCGGTAGAAAAAGAGAGAGGCTTCCGCCAGGAATTTTCCCGGCGGAAGCCCTTTTTTTTAGCGCGCTACCTTTCAAGCGCGCACGTCACCATGAACTTTGACAGGGACATTCCGGCTTCCTCAGCCTTCTCGCGTATGATTCTCTCCTCCGACGGCTGGCAGGAGACCTGGAAGCGAACGCGCCCCGTCTCCAGCTTCTTCCGTCCGCCTCCGTGGTAGCCGTAGCCCACATATTTAGGCTTCTCTTCTGTCTTTCCGCTTTCCATTCTTCCGCTCCCTTATTCTCTCCGTCGCGTTCATCACAAGCCCGACTCCGATAAGCACAAGCCCGACGGCTTTCACAGCCTCTACAGCAGTAATGAAATTCATTTGACACCTCCTGAAAAAACTGGTAGCTTAGAGACGCGGACGGCTGGATTGCCGCCCGCGCCCGGATGCTATCTTTTCATCAGAAAGACGGCAACCTTGAAAGCTACCTCGCAGACAGCGGCAATTCCTGCAAGAAACGTGCCGATGTCCGCGAGCCAAGAGCCGCGCCAGCAGCGCGGCTTTTTCCGTTTAGATGACTTGCGCTTCATCACCTAACCCCCTGACAGCCTTATATTAGCACATTCTATTTATTTTAGTCAAGACATTTACAAAAAAAATCACAGAAAAATTCCGGAATTTCTTTTCTCTGACTTTAGGGGAATGGAAAATAAGAAATGCAATGTGCTGCGGAACACAAAATCAAGAAAGAACAGGATTTTCTATGACCAGCTGATTATGGAGCTTGCGATAGAGATTTACACAGGCGGCGAGCTTGACGCGGAGCTTCCGCTGTTCTCGTACGCCGGTGTCGGGAAGTGCTTCAAGTATTCGGTGGCGCGCGTGGGCGAGGTCCTTTCAGAAAAGGAGATTGAGGACTTGAGGCGCGAGGTCGCCCAGATGAGGGAAGAGCCGCCCCCGGAAAGCCTTGCAGACTTGAAGAGAATGTTCCTCGCTCATTTCTCCGGGATAACGGACTGCCACCTCTCCGCGCTTAACTGCCTTGACTTCGCCCGGCTTAAACGGCTTGCCGCTAGCGGACGTTGAAAACGCCGTCTATCCACCGCTCCACCTCGCCCGCGGGGACTCCGTTCCTGTACTTGTCGCGTATGGCGGCGAGCCGGGGGCTGAGTTCCCCGCTCCCGTCCGGAATCAGTTTCGTCTTTTTTCTCCATTCGCCTCTTCTGGGGCGCGCAAGGAAAAGGGGGACAAGCTCCTCGCTGAAGAATTTCGTGCCGTTTACAAGGACGAAAGGCAGGGCGCGCTGCCGCATGAAGTTTGTCACCAACGTGGCGTTACTCAGCCCCGCAATCCGCATTATCTCCGTCGCCGTGTAGTGTTTTTTTCCGTCTATTCTTACCATGCCTGTACAGTCATCGCCTGAAAACGGAAATCTGACTGTAGGGGAAAGACACTTTTTCCGCGTTCTAGCGGACTGGAGGAAAGCAGATTGACTGTTATCGAGATGAAAAGCGAGCGCGCAAAGCTCGCTGAGGAGATGAAGGCTCTTGCCTCAAAGGTGGCGGCGGAGAACCGCGCGTACACTGAGGAGGAGGACAAGCGGTATGCGGAGCTTGACGCGCAGATTGCGGACCTGAGCGGAAAAATCACCGCCATGGAGCGGGAGGAGAGGGCACAGGGCTTCACCGACGCGGCCCCGCTCCCGAAGGCCGAGCCGGAGCAGAAGAAGGGCAGCCTCTTCAACGTTGTGCGCGTGAACGGACAGGCGACTCTCCAGCTCAGCAACAAGGACGAGACTCTCACCGTGACAGACCAGGGCGCGGCCATCGCCCCGGAGGAGTTCGTGGCGGAGCTTGAGCGCGAGATCGCCAAGGAGGCGCTTGTCTACGCCCGCGTCACAAAGATTCCTGTCACAGGCGCGGGAAGCCTCGGTCTTCCGTACGAGGCTGCGGACGTGTCGGACGCGGAGTGGACAAGCGAGGTGCCGGAGTCGGAGATTTCGGAGGACAAGTCTTGGAAGTTCGGAAAGCGCAGCCTCGCGCCTACGGACCTGACGAAGCTCATCAAGTTCTCGAAGAAGCTTCTCGCCACATCGGCGCTTCCGATTGACACGATGGCGCGCGAGCGCATCGCCGAGAAGTTCACCGCCGCATACGAGAACACAATCATCAACGGCACGGGAACAGACCAGCCTCTCGGAATCTTCACTGCGAGCGACAACGGAATCCCGGCCTCGCGCGACGTGGAGTGCGCGGAGAGCCTTAAAGTTTCGGCTGACGACATCATCAACATGTACATGTCGCTGCGCCCTGCGTACCGCCGGAACGCCGTGTGGGTGATGAGCACCGCCGTGCTGAAGGACGTGATGAAGCTCACGGACAAGAACGGCCAGTACCTGTGGCACGAGTCGCTCCGCGTGGGCGAGCCGTCGACTCTCATGGGGCTTCCGGTTCTCGAGAGCGAGTACGCGCCTGCGGGAAGCGGCGCTTCCGGGGCATACGCCGCGGGCGACTATGTGATGGTTCTCGGAGACCTGAGCCGCTACAAGTTCGCCTACTGGAAAGGGCTTGACATCACAATCGCGACGGAGAAGTTCGCCGGCACGAACCAGGTCGGAATCTACGGCCACTCGCTCGCCGACGGACAGCCGACTCTTCCGGCTGCGTTCTCCCGCCTGAAGATAAAGGCCTGACGCGCAAAAAAAAGGGAATCCCCTGTATGGGAATTCCCTTTTTTTATTGCTCAAGGCACTTCTTGACAAAGAAATGCGACGGCTTCAAGCCGCTTGCCTCAATTCTTGCCTTAATCTGCTCGTATTCCTCCGGACTGCACGAGAAAGAAAAAGTCCTGTATTTTCTGCCGGTGGCTTTTCTTCCCACGTTGCCCTTCAAGTTGGTGCGGACACCGCCCCAGTTCTCCGAATACTCTTTTCCGTCCTGCTTTTTAGTTCCTGCCATGGTTCCGCCTACATTATGACTTTCACAAGAGCCGCGACCGCTCCGGCAAGCAGAAGAAGAGCAAAAATTGATTCAAAAACAAGAAACGCTTTTTTCATTTGACACCTCATAGAATATATTTTATATTTTTAGCAAGGATGGGCGGTATTTATCCGCCAGGCTCCTTTTCTACATCCTAATCACGTAGATTAAGACGGCAATTGCATAAATCAGCAGGGCTGCAATCTCAGCTGATTTGTTAAGCAGTTGCCATTTTTTTTCTCTTTTCACTTTATCACCTCCTTGTCAGTACCGTTCTTCCTGATGTTTTTATAATACACTGTTTTCTCTTTGTCGTCAATAGTTAAAAGCAAGATAAAATAAAATTGCTCTATGACTATACCTTATATGAAAATCAGACTGATTGAATTATTTGCCGGTGTCGGCTCGCAGGCGATGGCCTTGCGCGACATCGGGGCGGACTTTGAGCACTGGCGCGTTGTCGAGTCCGACAAGTACGCCGTGAGAAGCTACAACGCAATCCACGGCACGGATTTTGAGACGACCGACATTCGCAATGTGCGCGGAGCGGACTTGGGAATTGTCGATGTTGAAAAGTTTACTTACTTGCTTACTTACTCTTTCCCCTGCCAGGACTTGAGCCTTGCCGGAAAGCAAAGAGGAATGACCAAAGGAAGCGGCACAAGGTCGGGCTTGCTTTGGGAAGTCGAGCGGCTTTTGAACGAAACGGAAAACCTGCCGCAGGTTCTTCTTATGGAAAATGTGCCGCAGGTTCACGGCTCAAAGAATATTGACGACTTTAATCTGTGGATTGACTTCCTGAGAAGCAAGGGCTACAGCAACTTCTGGCAGGACTTGAACGCCAAGGATTACGGAGTGGCGCAGAACAGAAAACGCTGCTTTATGGTCTCGATTTTGGGAAACGGAACTTATGAATTCCCGGAGCCTGTGAAGCTGACCAAGCGGCTGAAAGACTACCTTGAGGATGAGGTTGACGAGAAGTATTACCTGAAGTCTGAAAAGGCTGACAGGCTGATTGCCGACTTGGAGAGCCGGGGAATTCTTGACGGCAAGGAGAAAGTAACCTGCGACGGCACAACGAACAAGCCTAAAGAAATTGATGTTATGAACTGCATTAAAGCAAGGTATGACGCTGGCATTACTTCCTTTCAGAGCGAGGGGGGGGACGGTTGTCGAGTGTGTCTGATGAACTACAACGAAATCAGAAAAGTTGACAACGAGTGCGCAAAGACCTTGTGCGCGAGGGATTATAAAGGATTCGGCACAGGATTCGATGTGCAGAACGGAGTTGTTGAATGGCAGAAATAAATCTTCTCGGCGGACTGCCGGGACACGAGAGAAAAGGGCGCAGGTTCCAGACAGGCTACAGCGTGTACGGCACGGACGGAATCTCGCCGACAGTTCTAGCTGACGGGGGGGGGGCTACGGAATAATGGTAACAATGGAATCTAAAAGACAGTCTGAAATAACCGCAAAGATAAAAGAAGATGGCTCTATAAGATTTTTTAGGAATGACGCTAAAAAAAGCGGAGTGAGTGAATTAGCTTGTTGTACTGAATCGGGGGTCGCGAACACCTTAACAACGAACGGCATAAAGTGCTTCTTGAAAGAGAAAAAAAAGTCTGAAATAAAAGTGGAGCAGATTGGAAACTTTACGGAAAGCAAAAGGGATAATCCTAACACAAAAGGAAGCGATGTAGTTTCGACAATAAGAGCCACCTATTACAAAAATGGTGAAAGGAACATACGAGAAAACGTCGAGACCTCAAAAGGATATGAGGGTGTGGTCGAGAAAAGAGGCTCGTATAGAATCCGCAAGCTGACGCCGAAGGAGTGCTGGAGGCTTATGGGCTTTTCTGATTGCGACTTTGAAAAGGCTCAGGCGGTCAATTCAAATACGCAGCTGTACAAGCAAGCTGGAAATTCCATTGTGAAAAGTTGCTTGATGGCGATTTTCAGGAAACTTGACTTATGATAAAAAAAAGACGCGGCTGATTTTTTTCAGCCGCGCCAGAAGCTACTCAAGGCACTTCTTGACAAAGAAATGCGACGGCTTCAAGCCGCTCTCTGCAATCTTTGCCCTTATCTGCTCGTACTCTTCCGGACTGCACGAGAAAGAAAAAGTCCTGTATTTTCTGCCGGTTCCGCTTCCTTTTTTGCGTCCGCCGCCGTGGTAGCCGTAGCCGACGTATTTAGGCTTTTCTGTCTCTTCGCTCATCAGACAACCCCGAATATCTTAAGGCAGACAAAAAGAACAACGGCATTCACAATGCCCTGAACAGCCGCAAGAATGATTTTAGACCAGAACGGCTCTTTTCCGTTTTCTGTTGACATAAAAGCCCCCTGGGAAGTAGAATGCGAGTACACAAAGGCGGAAGTTCTAAGACCGCCGCCCTTGTTCCCCGTTAGCGGACTATCAAATCAATGATGACCGCTGCAAGGATTTGGATTAAACCTGCAATTAGTAGCAACGATACTTCTTGCAGGTATTTTTTTATCCGGGCTGGCTGTCAAAAGGGTATTTTTTTATCCGGGCTGGC
>ERZ808259.175-NODE-175-length-40880-cov-63.925854_pt1 | contig 40880 bp, 26 predicted proteins | sample MGYA00521279_ERZ808259 | MGnify/ENA primary metagenome ERZ808259 (study PRJEB31516, sample SAMN03275586) | gut metagenome | biome: mammalia-associated habitat; material: feces | host: Papio cynocephalus | place: Kenya | collected 2012-07-27 ...
GGAACACTCCCGACGAGGCAATAAAGCACTTTTTTACTCATAAAAAGCATTTTTTTCAACATAGTTCGTACGAATCACATACACCTGCTATATAGTTTCTATATAGTTTCTATATGATTACAGGGTGATGGTGGTGAGGTAGTTGTAGCCTGTGGTCTCGTCCCACATATCCTTGTTGGCAAGGCGGATAGAGAAGGCAGGGTTGTCGTGGAGAGAAGCGTAGGGGTCTGGTAGGTTGAGATAGACCTTGTACTCACCCGAGAGACTGCTGTCGAGGTTGGCATGGAGGGTGGTGGTGATAGTGTCGCCTGCAAACCAGAAGCGCGGGTCGATATTGGTCTGGGGATAGACAAACTTCTTGGCAGGGTCGGAGGCAGAGACGAGTACGAGTTCGACAGAGCGTTTGTTGACCGGTGCGGCAAAGCCGACATTGCGGAGCGTAAGGACGACCGCGAAATGCTCGCCCGCCTTTGGGGCTTGTGTAGGATAGGCTTTGTCGAGGACAAAACGGTAGCCGAGACGGCGTTTCACCTCGTCCATATGTTTGGTTTGTATCCACCAGTTGAGGATGTCCTTGTGGTAGTCGCGGTTGAGATATGTCCAGTGGAAACGCTCCATCTGGTCAATGGCGTTGCTACCCTCGGACTGGGCGCACTTGTTGCAAGTCTCACCGCCCATCATCGTATAGCGGGTATCGGCTTCCCAGTAGGTGCGGTCAGCACTATTGCGATAGGTACCGACATCGTTGCTACAGGAGACGAAGCAGTCGTTATGCCCGCCGAGGCGTGCCTTAGGGGTATTTTGATAAGCCTCGGTATCGGTAAGCGGGTCGGTAGAGAGATTGCGGTCTTTGAGGTACTGCATTTTGTACTCGGGGGTACGCAAGCAGATTTGCCTGTCGGCAGGGAAAACCTCCAGCATGTGGTCGATCATCTGCCAGCGCGGCTCATACTGCTCCGATGTTTTGGGACTGAAGGGAAAGCCGGACGTATAGTACCACTCACCCCACGAACCGATGAAACCGGCTTGGATACAGAGGATGACATCGGCGTTCTTTTGCAGTACGGGAGCCACGGCGTCTATATGTTTTGAAACCCATTCGGGCGTTGCGTCCCATGGTTTCTGATTGTTGGCATAACCATCTTTGTATGCAAAACGTATAATGGTTTTCGCACCCCCTCCACGGAGGGCATCGAAATTGGTCTGCATACGGTCGAGATACGCCTGCGGTATCTCGCTCTCGATATAGTCGGTCAGGTAATAGATATGGAGCATAAGCGACACGCCCGTTTCGCGCACCCTGGCAATAGTGGTAGCCGAGGCGTGTGCGTTCAGATCCGAAGATTTGTACGAAACGTGGGCATAGAAGCCGCGCTCGGGGTTAGGAAACATCTCATCGGATTCGGTATAATAGATTGTACCTTCGGGGTCTTTTTCCTCTTGCGGAGGGTTAGGCGTAGTGTTGCAGCCTGCCATAAAAGGCAGCGTCAGAAGCGGCAAAACAGACAGGAAACGATTCATTTTGTTATAGATAGGAGATTAAAAGAAAAAACAAGTATGGGTGCGCGGTTATGCACCCCGACACCCATACTCTCAACCAACATTATTTAAGTATAAAAAAGTATCTCTGCCCCACCCTCTTGCAAATAGCAGGGCAGCGATACTTTGGGAAAGATTAGTCAGCGAGGTCGGTTTTAACGGTCATCAGCGGAGCCTTAACCTCTGCGCCGGTCTCATCCTGGTCTGCATTAGGCAGTACACCTACAGACGACCAATTTTGCTGGATATCGAAACCGATCTTGAACTCGTTTGCGATAGCAACAGGGATAAGTTCGCGGAGGATCTGGATTTCTGCCATATTGTCGCCAATGAGTTGCGATGTTCCGATTGGCAGGTCGCCCTCACCAACGAGTGCACCCCATTTGTCGCTTTCATCGTGATCTTTGGAAGGATCAGACCAGATCCAGCCATTACCACCCACTTCGCCATACCATTTGAATACAGCGGGGTTGTAGTTGCTTGCCAAGACACCGTCATCACCCTTCGAGAGGATAGCGGTCTCGCACATAACATCTACGCTACCTACAGCGAACTCGTCATTGTAGCCACCGGTTGCATCGCTGTTGTCAGCATCGATATAGATGTGGAAAGGAACCGATGAAAGGTCGGTAACCTTGGCAGCATCCCACTCAACGAGGAGGTTGAGGTACATCTTGTCGTTGTACACCTTTACGCTCTTGAGGGCGCTACGGTTCTCAACAGGGTTGGCTGCGGAAGTAGCGGTGAATACATATTCAGCGGGGAGGTTATCCCAGTCGGCAGCAGATTTGTCCGATACACTGATTTTCGAAACGAACTCGGGTTCTTCTGGTTCATCCCCACCGTTACCACCATTATCGGGGTCATTTGGATTGCATGCTACGAAAGCAAGTGCTGCAGCGCACATAAGTGCAAATTGAAACTTTTTCATAATGAAATTGTGTTTTTAATGTTGTTGATTGTAATTGTATGTTGATTGATTTTTAATATCCGGGGTTTTGTTGGATACCGCTTACCGTCCATTCGGAGTTCGGAATCGGATATTGGATATGATTGTAGTCGGGTTTGACCACTGCCCAAGGTTGCGCACCCGGGTAACGGCGATCCATATCCAAGCCGTTGCGATAGACATCAAACATTCGGTAGCCCTCGAAGGCGAGTTCCATACGACGCTCGTCCATTACGACATCGAAAACGGAAGCATAGCCATGCATATTCGATGTTGAGAACATTCCCTCGGCAGGAATACCTGCACGCTTACGAATGACATTGACATCATCGAGTGCTTTCTGATCCTGTCCGAGTTTGGCATACGCCTCGGCGCGGTTGAGGATCACCTCACCCCAACGGCTGAAGACAGGACTCGATAAAGTAGGACTGCCGTCCTGGTAGCCAAACTTCTTGACATAGTATTTGGGGAAGGTATTACGCACATCCATCTGTTGGGAGACACGTGCCAAGCAGTCCTCGCCTTTGTAGTTTACGTGATACTCGCTATATTCACCATTGACAGTACGTTTCTCCACGGTGTAGGTTTGCCCATCGGCTGTGAAAGTATAGTTTTCGCCCGAAGGAGTGAGAGCATAACACAGGTCGGTACGCCCGGAAGCATCGTCAGGTGTTTCCGGATCGGGGAAATAAACATACAACTTAGCAGGGGTTGCATTCTTTGCCAACTGCGGAGCGATGAATGCGGTATAGCGAACATCGGAAGGATAACGCTCATAGAGGTAGAGCAGAGGGTCGGAAGGATAGATTTCGCCCCATCCGCCGCCATCAGCATTGTACATCGAGCCGATACTGCCTGTCCCGCGGTTGTCGGTCAGTTCGTGAGCCACACAGAACAGAGTCTCAGAGGAGGTTTTGGCATTAGCAAAATAGTTAGCAAAATCGGGGTCGAGTTTGCTCTCGGGAGTGGCACCATTGAGCATTTCCTCCACAGTAGAGATGACCTCGTTGTTCATACCCATATAGAGATAGACACGAGAGAGCAGACCGAGAGCGGCATCATGGCTTGCATAACCTGCATTGCCACGCTCCTTACCTTTGACCATATACTGCGCTGCCAGTTTGAGGTCGGCAACAATTTGCTCATATACTTTCCCTACCGGTTCGCGTGTAGAGGCAGCAGAGGTGCTTGTCATAAGGGGTACACCCAAGTTGTCCGTACCTTGGCTATATGGTTTAGCATAGAGCGTAACCATATGGAGATGCATCAACGCACGCATATAGTACGCCTCACCCAGCACCTGCGTATCCGTCAGGTCGGTTTTCTTGCCGAGGGTCTCGATGATTGTATTGGACATATAGATGGCTTTGTATGCCGCCATCCAAAGCGTACCCACATTTTTGAGATTGTCAGTCATCAGATATGCCGTAGCCTCATAAAGCGGGTCGGTGGTCTTGCTGCTTAGATTGGTATTGTCCGCGGGGAACTCCGCTAACTGGGTATAGTGGCGCACATAGGTATTGCCACTGGAGTAGCCCAGATATTCCACCTCGTCTTTGAGATATGCATAGCAGCCGTCCATAATATACTCGGCTCCTGCTTCATCTTTGAGCAAGACATCAGCGTTCAACTCGTCAGACGGGAAGAAATCGAGATTGCAACTCGAGAGCAACAAACCGGCAACAACCGTCATTGATAAAATTATCTTTTTCATATTCTCTTTGCTTATTTAGAATTAGAAACTGATTTCTACACCACCTTGGAAGGTACGTCCAACAGGATAGGTATTGGAATACATACCTGCGAGGTCGTAAGTGGAGGTAGTAAGCGTGATTTCGGGGTCCATACCCGAGAACTTGGTGGCCGTCCACAGGTTGTCTGCCGAGAAATAGATACGGCAGCGGGTCATGTGGGCTTTCTTGATGAGTTTGGTCGGGAAATCATATCCCACGGTCAGGTTCTTGATACGGAAATAGGAGCCGTCCTCGAGATAACGCGACGAGATGGCGTTGGAGTTCTTATTACCATTCAGTTGTGCTTTCGGGTGGGTAGCGATGTCGCCTTTCTTTTCCCAACGCGACCATCCTTGTACCGAGTTTTCGATAGACAACTGGTTGTAACCTACATAGGCACCATCGGCATCGGTGGACATACGGGTATAGTTGTAGATCTTGTTGCCGTAGGTGAAGTTGGTGTTTACGCTCAAGAAGATACCATTCCAACTAAGTTGGGTATTGAGACCACCCGAGAATAGAGGAGTAGCCTTGCCCACTACGTGTGCATTGGTGGCGTTGTAGTCGTTGGTAGTGGTCTTATTGCCATTCTCGTCCAACACATATTGTTCGTTCTCGTCCACTACATACCACAGCGGGTCACCGTTCTCGGGGTCAACACCCGCCCACTCTTTCATATACCAAGAGTAGATGTCCTGTCCCTCTTTGACCTGCTGGCTTACGCTGGAAGCAGTCTGCAAGAACGGACCATTCGGGGTTTTGGTTACGCGGTTGCGGTTGAAACCGATGTTGAAACCGATGTTCCAGTTCCATTTGTCGATATTGAGCACATTAGCATCCAAGCGATACTCAATACCCTGATTGCGAACAGAACCTGCGTTCTTGGTAACCTCGAAGAAACCGGTAGAAGGCGCAACCGGCACATTGAGGAGCAGACCCGTATTGTCAGTATTGTAGAGGTCGATAGACATATCAATACGATCAATAAACGTAAGGTCGATACCCACAGCCGCCATATTGGCAGTTTCCCAGTGGAGAACAGGGTTAGCCAAACGGCTCGGCGTAGCCGAAACTTTATTCTGATAAAGCGTATTGAGTGCATACGTGCCGAGATACTTGTATTCGGGGATATTGTTGTTACCCGTGATACCGTACGATGCACGCAGTTTGAGGAGCGAAACGACATCCTGCGATTTCATAAACTCCTCGTTGGAGATAAGCCACGAAGCAGCCACCGAGGGGAAATAGCCCACGCGGTTCTTCGGAGCAAAGATACTGCTTGCCTCTGCACGGAACGTAGCCGTCAGGAAATAGCGTTTGCCGTAGTCGTACTGCGCCTGAATAAACGTTGCCCAACTTGCGCCCGGAATTTCGTAACCGCCTACCGAGTAGGGAGTGGTAGAGTTGAGTGCGTCCACCCCATTCGGCATACCCGTACCGGCAGCATTGGTGTACTCGGATTTCCATGTGCTGTACTCATATCCGAGCATACCGCTCAGGCTGTGCTTCCCCCACTGTCCGTTGGCTTTAAGGATATTGATTGTACCGAAACTTTTGCTCAAACCGATGCTGTTGTAGAGGTAGCCGTTGGCATACTCGGAGTCGAACGCACGCGGGTCGCGGTATTCAGTAGATTTATAGTAACCTGTGCTGAACGTGTTGGTGGTAGTGAAATGCAACCAATCAGTGAAATGCACATTGAAAACGAGCGTACCGTTGAAATCAAAGTTGTTCGATTTCGAGTAGTTGTACTGGGTGGTATTGAGTGCGTTCCACTTACTTTGCGACCACCATTTACCGCCGTTATCGGAACGGGTATCACTGTCCACATAGAGGTATTTGCCGGTAGAGTTGCCATTGGCATCGAGTTCGTAGGGGTTATCCCACGGCATCTTGTTGAAGGCATCGTCGAGCATAGTCCACGAGGGAGCATAATCAACAGACGACTTGGAGAACGAAGCACGCACGCTCATATCGAGCCACTTGGTGAGGTCGGCATTCATAGAGAACTGACCACTCACTTTCTGCATACCCGTACATTTGAGAGTTCCTTCCTCGCCGTAGTAACTAAGACCGGCATAGTAGCCGATTTTCTCCGAGCCGCCCTTGACGGATACATAATAGTCCTGTACCACACCTGTGCGGAAGAACTCGTCCTGCCAGTTGTAGTCCTGATCAAGCAGGCTCTTGGGGTACTGGCTGTTGAAGACGGTCTTCGAATAGAGCGACTTATGGAAATTGTACAACTCGGCGGAGTTCATCATCTTATAGTTGCTGTAGAGTGCTTGTTTGGCACCTGCAGTAGCCTTGATATCAACAGAGAGTTTGTCGTTTTTCTTACCCTGCTTAGTGGTAACAACGATAACACCACCGGCAGCGGCAGCACCATAGATACCCGTAGCACCTGCATCTTTGAGGACAGAGATGGTCTCTACATCCTGCGGGTTGAACGAAGCACCCATCACACCATCGACGACATAGACAGGATCGCTCGAAGCGGTGATAGAACCGGTACCACGCACACGAATCTGTGCTGCTTCACCCGGTTGACCACCCGCATTGGTAACCTGCACACCAGCAATCTTACCTTGGAGCATGTTACCTACATCGGATGTGGTAACATCGGTGAGTTGGTCAGCCGAAACGGTAACGACAGCCGATGACAACTCGGCTTTCTTCACCGACGAGTAACCCAGCGAGACAACCTCCTGCATCATAATAGCGTCGGATTGGAGAGTAACGCTCAAATGCGGGGTGGCTTTGTGTTCCTGGGACTTGTAGCCCATAAAGGAGAACACCAACGTAGCACCATTGTCCACCTCAATCTCATAGTTACCATCGAAATCGGTGATTGTACCTGCTGTAGTTCCCTTGACTACGATACTTGCTCCCGGCATACCGAGACCGTCCTCGGCAGAGGTAACTTGTCCTTTGACCGTAATCGACGCAAAGGCGGAAGTGGTACCCAAGAGCAATGCCATACAAATAACATGAAATGTTTTCATCTGTACTTATTTTAGGGTTTTTATTTAATTATGAATTATGAATGATGAATGAAACAATTCATTTCTCTTTGACTTCCAATAGGTAGTTGCCTTGGAAATCGGCAGAGATGGTTGGGTTGTCGCCGCTTACCTCAAACTCAGCAGGCGTCTCTGCGGTATAAGTAGAGGCAGTATAGGTCTTGCCTTTCTCCAAACCGCGCAATTCAATCTGACCTGTGTATCGGTCAGCATAGAAAGCATAGTACATAGCACCATTTTGGCGAATGACATGTGTTTCCGGATAGTCGTAGCCATAGTTATAGAGGTTGAGATACTCACCCCGAGCAAGGTCTTTCTCCTTATAGATACGCATCCAATGACGAATGAGTTGCTCTTTCTCGGGCGTAAGGAGGAATGATGCCGAAGCATACGGATTGTCTTTCGGGTAGGTAAACTTCGTACCGATGACCGAGCCTGTACCGATCTGCGAAGCGAAGTCGGTGCCACCGTCAGTAAGTTCGACATGGTCGCCATAGTACGCCATCTGCGGCACCATAGCGGCATACGCCTTACGCTTCATACGCACCTGTGCCGACGAGGTGGGGTCGGATGCAACTGCCTGGTTGATAAACGGCAGGAGGTAGTAGTTCATTGAGCAACCGCATGGGCAGACCTGTACGACTGCGTGCGGGTGGCTCTTGCGTGCCACAGTGTAGATATTCTCGAAATACGAAGGCAACTGCTCCACCGCCTGGTCGGGGTATTCAAGGTTGGACGCCTCGTTGTAGTCAGGCATACAGCAGTTAAGGTGCTGTCCGTCGATCTTCAGTCCGTCGAAGTTCCACACATCGAGGAAACGATGCAGGAGGTCGTCGGTATAAGCGGTGGTAGCAGGGTTGACAGGAGAAAGATACCAGGAATCCCACCACGTGATATACTCGGGTGCGCCCTCGTAGGTACGGAGAAGCATCTCGGGATGCTCCTTCAAGACTTTTGTATTAGGGTCAGCGGCAAGGGGAGCCCACCATAGTTTGGCATACATACCGCGACGGTGAATCTCGTCGGTGAGACGGCGCATATCACGGTCGCCACCGGGGAAACGGCTGTTGGTCTCCCAGTCGCCTTCGGCTATCTGGTAGCCGTCATCGATGTCCACCCAACGGAAACCGAGTTCGGCAACCTTGTCGAGGGTACCGATGACCTCGTCGATTGTAAACCGACGCTCATAGCCCCACGCGCACCATACGGGTTCAAACGCCTCGGGTTCGGCAGGCTGCATACGGATATTTTCGTCCGCCTGCATGACCTCGCTGAAAGTACGCAGCGCATTGAAAAAATCGCCCTGATGCTCATAGCGGAACGCCGATAAACAACGCAGGGTATCACCGGTATTGAGCGTCAGCGGCTGTTCGTACTCATAACGGAGCGACATAGTAACCTTGTTATCATAGCGTTTCCACTCCACAGGCATGGAGATGAGACGCAGGACAGGTTCGAAGAGACCGATGGCAACACCACCGTTGCGTGTCCACACGTCCACCATCGGGATACCTCCTCCGTAGTCGCAGTTGTTCATACCGAGGTAGTTCTGCTTGTAGAAACCCTCGCGAACGGGCAGTACCCAGTCGAGACGCGCAGAGGTGGACGACGGTTGGAGCGACCAGAGAACGGTGTCCTCGGGCGAAACAGCAGTGCGGCACATCTCGTAGGCACGGACAGTAATGGGTTTACCAAGATTGACGTAGTAGGTCTCGATACGTGTGAGACCCGGGTAGGCAGCAACAGGCGTAGCAGTTTGATGCTTTTCTACGATGACTCCGTTCTCGGAGTACGGGAACTGAGTCATCGTAGCCGCATCACACTCGAGCAGGTCGGTTTCAGGTTTAGGAGAACTGCAACCTGCAGCAAGTGCTACAATACCAATTACTACTAACCAACAAACTTTTTTCATTTGTTTTGCTTTTATTCTAGAAATTCTAGGATCTTTCTATTATTTATACTCTTTCAGGATGCGCTCGGCGTTCTTGTTGTAGATCTTTTCCAGTACCGAGTCGGGCAGATAGAATCCGGAGAGAGGCCAATGGTAGTTGAAATCGTGGATATAGAAATGCTCATCGGCGGTCTCATAGACACGGAAGATATTGTGGTACATATCCGCCCCCATTCCGTTATCCGTACCGAAGACAACACGATCCTGGTATTTGATAAGGAACTCGCGGGTGGCACGGGGTGTCTGTGCTGCTTCCGCCACACGGGCAGCGATGTCCACATACAGATTGGGGTACTTATCCAGCAACGCACCGAGACGCGGGAGATCCTGGTTCATATTGAGGTAGTGGCACGCAATGAAGATAGTGTTCGGGTTCTCACGCACCGCATTCTCAAACGAAGCCATCAGACCGTTGTAGCCGAGACAGCCGACCGCTGTGGTATCCACATGCCAGACGGCACCATTAGGCAGACCGTCGTTGTAGCGGTCTTGGGGGAGATACATCCAATAGGGTTCTGCAATATGGATAGAAATGGGCATGTGCAGTTCGCCGCACTTAGCCAAGACGGGTTGCAGACGCGGGTCGTCGAGGTGAATACCACGCCCCTCGGTGGGACGCGCGTAGAGGTCTCCCTCTCCTTTGTCGCCCATCTCGCCGACACCGACGACACCGAGTTTGTGGCATTTCTCGAGGTAAGCGATTGCCTCGTCGGCAGAACCGTCCTCGAGCATTTTAGTATAATCAAAACAGCACCATACCTTAAAACGGTCGGGATAAGCAGCATAACGCTCAAGGATAGTCTCCACGGGGTCGCCAATCCATGCGCAGTGCATAACGTGGGTCTCTGTGATGCCGCAAGCGTCCATTGTCTTCACCCATTCGGCAACCTCCTCCGGCGAAGTGGCATAATCGTGGGAGTGGAGATCGATGACAGGGAACTTGGCTTTCTCGACAAAGGTCTCGGGAATGTTATTGACATTGACGGGACGATAGTCGTTGAGCAGTATGGTATCCATCGGACTATTCACCTGCTTGGTTGCAGGCTGATTGGTGCAAGCCACCATTGCCAAAGCGGCAAAACCTATTACAAGTGTTTTTTTCATATTCAAACGGGTTTGTCCCGCACCCTTCAGAGAGGGGGCAAGCAGAGTATGTTATCGGGTTGATGTATCTATAAAAGTTGCTTATGGTATGCTTTATCTACCGTGTATCTACCGTATATGTACCGTGTATGTACCGTGTATGTACCGTAGTTGGTAGCGTGAGTCAGGCTTCGAATCCGAAGCGTTGTTCGGCGATGCGCTCAACCTCCTTGCGGGAGGTGAAAGCGCCCGTACCGCCTGCGGCGGTGGTATTGACCGCGCCAGTCATATTGCCGTATCGCTGGCAGTCCTCGAGTGGTTTGCCCTGTACAAACTGCGAGATAAAGCCTGAATTGAACGAATCGCCTGCGCCGATAGCGTCCACCACTTGGGTGTTGAGCATTGCCTCCTGCCGGTGGCGAAGCCCGTCCTTGGTAAGCAGAAGCGAACCGCGGCTGCCCTGCTTGATGACAGCGGCATTGATATAGGGCATAATCTTGTCGATTGCCTCGCTGACCGTCTTGCTGCGGGTAAGGGCACAGAGTTCTTTCTCGTTGGGCATAAAGACCGAGATGAGCGGCAAAATCTCACGATAATCCAAGTCCCATTTCTCCACGGGGTCCCACTGTGTATCAAGTGAGGTGGTAACACCGTTCTCTTTGGCAAGGCGGAGGATTTGCATCAGGTCGCGCTTGAGCGCACTCTGCATAAAGACGGACGAGATATGGATATGTTTGGTGGCAGTGAGCACCTCGGGATTGATGTCTGCCAACCCCATAGCGTCCATTGCGCCTTGATAGGTCAGGTTGGCACGATCCTCGTCGTAGTTCATGCAGATTGTTGCCCCGGTGGCATACTTGTCGGTACGGATGAGGTAGCGGGTATCGACATGCTTGGCTTGCAGGCTGCTTTCTACAAGGTCGCCAAAAGAGTCTTTGCCAATCATTCCACAGAAAGCCACCTTGCTGCCCAATGCAGCAGCATTGGCAGCAAAGATAGCGGTACTACTACCGAGGGTGAGCGTCATCTTGCGGGCAAACTTCTCCTTGCCAATCTCCGGAAAGCCGTCGATTTGGTTGAGAATGAGGTCCACATTCAGTTCACCGAGGGCGATAATGTCAAATTGAGTGGTCATAGTTTATGTGTTGATGAGTTTGTAAGTTTATGCGTTGTTTAATCGGTTTATTAGGGTAATACGTTTAACTATTTCACCCCATTACTTTTCCGACACCGCATAAAAACACTCAGGTCCTACACCTATTAACTATTATTTAATATAATCGTTGAGGTCAATGAGGTTGAAAGCGCGGTAGTACTTGTCCATATTATGTTCGATACGCATAAGGACTACTTCTTCGGCGTGGATACCGAGGTGTTCAAGGTTGTCGTAGAGCATCTGACGTGCCACCAAGGCTTCGGGGGTCTGCCAGATATAGCGGCAGCCTGTCTTCACGAGCCATAGTTGTCGGTCGGGGTTCACCTCTTTGAGGTCTTTGCCGACTTCTTCGCCATGCAGCCATTTTTTCCAGCGGTTCGACTCATACACTTTCTGCCAGAGCACATCGGTGATATGGCTGAGTTGTGCCACACGTCCTGCCTCGAACTGCTTTTTCTCCTCCTGTTCGAGTTCAGCCAGAGCGTCGTACTCGTTCATTGTGAACTCGGGTCCTACGTTGGCAGCACCCATACCCGACAGCGGATACTCCTCGGGGTTGCTGACATCGTCGGTATAGTGTCCTTTGATATAACTGCCGTATGGGCGTACTTTGGCGGTCAGTTCGCGCGCCACTTGGGGGTCGAAAGTAGTGGTATGGAGGTCGGTGCCCACCTTGCCCACGATGAAGCAAGGCCATACATCTGCGAGTCCGACTTCAGCCAAACCGGCTTTCAGTCCGGTAAGGAACGTATCGAAAGTTTTCTCGTCTGCCAGTCCGCCGTGAACCTCCTCAGTACCCACCTCATAAGAGATTGGTGCGACATGGTGCGCTTTGCGGAAGTTCTCGGCATGGAGAATGAGTTCCACGGTACGTTTTACGACCACGTGAATATCAATGATTTGCCCCTTGGGCAGAAAAATATCCACGGTCGGATCAACGTGAATCAGGTCGTAACCGGCAAGGATAGCGGCTTCGTAGGATTTCTTCACACCCTCCATAGCCCGCTCGGTGTCCCAGCGCTCGATGGACTGTTTGTCTTTGAGCCATGGTCCTCCGTGGTCGATAGCCACTACGTATTGACCGGTGTAGTGGACAGCCTCCGCCTCGCGGCGCAGCACTTTGGTAAACTCCGCCTGTGTCATACCCGTATAGCCGCCGTCGCAGTCCACCTGGTTGAGGGTGGTAGCGAAATAGATAGGTGCGTTATTGCGTTTGGCCGCACGGAACGACGCGCGGATTACGGACAAGGAGTTGGGGCAAGCCGCAAACAGTGTGCGGGGTACACCGGTTTTTTCTTTGAGTTCCTCCATCACGCGGAGAATGTTTTCTGTCTTTGCCATAGTTATTTGTTGTTTTTAGGGGTTTCTATAAACTTCTAGAATTTCTAGGATTTCTAGTTGTTCTAGTTTATTATTTATTCATAGATTTTTACGCCTTCTACCACGCGGTGGATATTGCCTGAAACGGAAGGAGTATCGGGGCATAGTCCGCGGCTGAGCGAAGTATAGTAGCCGAGCAACTGCCCGACCAGCACATAGGGCAGGATACCATAGATACTCGTCTCTGCGCTGCCGAAAGGCATAACGACCTGCAAGTCTTCTTTTACGCCGTCGATGACCACACGCTTGCCCGCGATAACGATGATTTGCGCCACGAGTCGGTTGTTGTCACTCACCTGTTTGACCAGGTCGCGCTCATACCGCTGGATATCCTCGTCGTCCTGCATCAGATAGACCACTACAGAGTGTTCGTTCACCACCGCTTTCGGTCCGTGTCGGAAGCCCAAGAAACTGTCGAACTTGCAAACCACGCCGCCGTCGGTGAGTTCCTGCAACTTGAGATGGCACTCCTCGGCAATACCTTTCATAGGTCCCGATCCGAGGAATACCGCCCGATCGAATTTACGGTTGGCTATCTCCTGCAGGCTTCCCGCATAGCGGTCGATGACCGTCTGCGCATTCTGCGCCGTATGCTCCACCGCCTCTTTCTCCTGCTCGATGGTATCGATCTTGCTCAGCATCAGGCAGGTCAGCAGCATAGTGGAGAAACTGCTGGTCATAGCCAGACTCTTGTCGTCGGTCTCGTCCGGAAGCAGAAGGGTCAGCACATTTTCTGCTTTGCCGGTCTGAGCGAGATGTCCGTTTTTGTTGCACGTAATATATATATGTGCGATATTGGGGCATATACGATTTGCCAGGTTCACCGCCCCTACGCTCTCCGGGCTGTTACCCGAGCGGGCAAAACTGATGAGCAGCAGCGGTTTGTTCGCATCGAGATAATCCTCGGCATTGGTAACGAGGTCGGTGGTAGCCACCGCACGCACGTTCTCCCACGCTCCGCGCAACACAGGCGCAATCGCATCGCCGATAAATGCCGACGTACCCGCACCCGTAAGAACAATGTCGGTTTCGGGCGTCAGATATTTTGCCAGAAACGCCTGTATCTCACTCTTTTTCTCTACCAACAGTTGGTACTCCTTGCGCCACGCTGCAGGTTGTTGCAGAATCTCTTTGTGTGTAAATGTATCCATAGTTTTTGTGTGTATTTACTCGTTAAGACGCTGCAAAATTACTGCTTTCAATATCAATAAATCTGCCACAAAATATGTTGAAAAACATATTTACGGGGGGGGGGTAAATCAAGTGCGTGATTTTCAGCATTTTACGGCTAAAAAATTGCCTTATTTTCCATTTCGTAACCTTTCGAAACAAAGAAAAGAAAAAGGGGAATTATCGTATTTCGAAAATATGTTGTATCTTTGCCGCGAAACGAAAAATCGAAAGCGTATGACACAACTGACAAACACCTCTGCCAAGAGCCGCAGAGCGATGATACTCAACCTATTGGAGAGCAATAATGAAGTTTTCGTAACCGAACTGAGCAAGAATTTGCACACTTCGGAAGTAACCATACGAAAGGATCTGACAATTTTGCAGGAACGAAACCTATTAGTGCGTACCCGCGGCGGGGCGATACGCCGCCCTGTGGAAAATCAGAACGAAGATACCGCCATCGGGCAGAAACGAATGTTCAATTTCCGTGAGAAAGAGCGTATCGGTGCTTTTGCCGCCACGCTTATACAAGACGGCGACAACATTATGCTCGACTCGGGGACAACCACCCTCGAGATAGCCCGCCACCTCGACCGGTTCAGCAACCTGACCATCATCACCAATGCGATGAATATCGCCGTCGAACTGATGCGCTACAAGCGTTTTACGGTGATTATTCTGGGCGGGCATGTGCGTATCAACAGCCATTCGACCGTAGGTCCGCTGGCACTGAACACGCTGAGCCATTTCAGCAATTACAAACTGTTTCTCGGCGTGGACTCGTTCTCGCTCGATTCGGGCATCTCCACTCCGAGTCTCGAAGAGGCGATGCTCAACCAGGCAATGATTGCGCAGGCACGGGAGACGATAGCCGTGTTTGACTCGTCGAAATTCAACAAACGCAGTTTCTGCCATATCGCCAATGCGGAGCAGGTGCAGGCCATTGTTACCGACAACAACCTGCCACAGGGTATGGCAAGCCGCCTCAAAGAAAAGAATGTGCGGCTGTATTTAGCATAACTTTTCCCCTCCCCAAAAGGAGGGGATTTTTATTTATGATGCCTGTAAATTACTCATTAGCAAAGAAGTGAATAGTAACAAACTGAAATACAAGCAAAAACCGCCGAATCACATACGAATCACATACACCCGATAGTATAAAGATAAGGAGGGATGTGCTGACAGAAATACAAAAAGGGACTACCGCATTAGTTGTCCGGTAGTCCCTTTTCTATTATTCTATATTTCTATTATTCTATATTTCTATTATTCTATGTGATTATGCCATTTTGCACTTTCTATAACGGCGCAGGGCATACAGGGCAGCGGTAAGCAGCACAAAGAGCCATGGTACATCGCCGATGGGAAAGTCTTCTTTTGCACCCGGTTCGCCCAAACCGCCATCGGGACTCACACGGCGCGGGCGGGTCATAGCGGCAGGCGTGGACGCTTCCTCGTAGGGAGATTCGGCACCGACAGCCGACAGGCTGACGCTCAGAGCCTGCGCCGTAAAGCGGTGCATATCCGCGGGTCGGACTGCCGTTGCTACCGTCTGCACGGCACCCATGATATTCGGACACCCGGCACCCGCCTCGGTAATACGATAGCCGTTGCGCGACGGTGTCCAGACACGATAGTCGCACGAAGCGGTATCGGATTGCCCTTTATTGACGGCATAGGGCGAGGTGGAGGTCATATCTGTCACCAGACCGGTCGTAGAACCTGCATACTGCGCCCGCACAGGCAACACACAGAACAATGCCGCAAGGCAGAACAAAGATGGTTTCGTTTTCATATCAGGTCAGTATCTATGAAGTTTAATGAAGCAATGTTTTCAAAATATATGGTTGGTCTCCAGTTGTAACCACCACGGTATAAACACCGGTTTGCGGCGCAACTACATCGACGGTCTGTGCGCCTGCGGGTGCGGAGAAACATATCCGCCCGAGGACATCATATACCTGCACCATAGCCTCAGCGGGCAGGTTGGCAACGGTGAGTATCCCGTCGCGTACTATCAGGTAGGGTGCATCGCCTGCAACCGGTACGATGTCGGTCTCCACTTTGGGCGCACGGCGTATATCCAGCGTGTAGCCGTCCACAAGCCCCTTGCCGGTAGCAGAGAGGGTATAGTCGGCTTGGAGCAGATCCGCCACCACCTTGCCATTATAGAGCAGGCAGACCGATTGTGCCTCGTTCACCCGGCTTACCGCACGGTTGAGCGACAGGGTATAATCGCCTTTGGCGGGTACATATATGCCGAGCGGGATAGCGTGGGCTTGTGCGTCGGGGAGGGCTTGGTATGCCATTTTGCCATAAGGCGCAACGGTGTATAGTTGCGGTTTGCTAGCGGCGGAGTACATCTTGGTCAGGTCGCGCCCGATCTCATATTCGTTGGTGTGGCTGTTGCCCACCCACAGACCGGCATTGTCTGCCGTGCTGCCATTAGCGAGCGTCAGTTCCACCAGTATGTCCTGCTCCGTCTGCTGCAGACGTTGCGGTGCCTGCAGCAGGCGTTGCGTCTTGCTGTAGGTGAGCGGCAGGGTATTCGATTGTCCGTCAGTCGGGTTCGGGTCAACAGCCTGCACGAAATAGGCGGTGAAGGGATGCAGCGTTACGCCCTCTGCCAGCGACTGGGTGTAGGTATTCTTGTTGCCGCCGTCGGGGATAGAGACATAGATATGCTCCATATCCTGCTGCTCGCCTTGGCGGTCGGTATAGCCCATCTTCAGACTAGTGTTGTAGAGTCCTTCGCCCTCGGCGGCACCGAAGAGGGATATATACGGCGAGCCGACAAAGTTCCAGCCGTGGTGGCGTTTGTCCGCCGTCAGGTTGTCCGCCCAGTTGGTAACCGTGGTCCGTTTGCTGTCCGTACTCTCGGTGTAGGCACTCCCGGTAGCGGGCGGGAAATGAACCGACTTCATCAGCGGTTCGTCGGCAGCGGGTACAAACAGCCCGATGATATAGCCCGTATAGGCTTTCAGCAAGCCGTCCGCGGGCATCATTGTCCAGTATTTGGACACCTCGCCGAAGGTCGTCTCGCTGTTGCCATCCTTCTGACGACGCTGCCCGTCGTAGTACTTGATCCCCCAGTCCATACCATAGACCCCGAGCGGCTGTCCGTTGAGTTGGCAGATGTCCGCTATCTTGCAGCCATAGGGCAGCGAGAACGGGTACCAGTAGCGTCCGTCAATGCGCTTCACGTGGCTGACCTCTTTGACCGAGATAGCCGCACCGGCATCCGTGCTGTTGTTGACAATAGCATAGGAGACACTGTCGTTGGTAGCAAACATACGCACTTTGTCGAGCGACATAGCCTGCCCCGCTGGGATAAGGAGACTGCTGCCTGTATAGACATACATATCGCGGAACTGCCGCTTGCCGCCCTCGGTGTGGGAGAGTTGCGATTTGTCGCGAATGACCACGTCGCAGGTCTTGCATATCTCGTCGGTCAGTTTGTCTCCGAAGAACGTGGCACTCTTGGTGTCGGCATCCTGGTCGATGATAATGGGAACTTTTTTGTCTATTTGTGCTACCACAGCCCCGTCTTTCTTAAGCAGGATACGGAAGTTGGTACAAGCCATAGTATCCAATCGTGATACGGGTATGGTGAACGTACCGTCGGGGTTGCGCTTCCCGTCACTCCCCAAGTCTGTCAGCGAGGTAATGGAGTCGTAGGTGGCATAATAACCGTTATAGTCAAAGTCCGCCACGTGGGTAAATCCTTCGCAAGATTCTGTAACACCGTTATCACTACCTTCCGCTACTTGCCGTCCAAACCACTCGTCTTTTGTAAATGTATTGAATGCACCTACGTTGTTAGCCACGGCATTGACACCGGATTTCACTTTGTTGCTACGAACAAGCAGACAGCGGTTCATTGATAACTCAATCTCTTGTGTCTGGTCCTCTATGGAATAACCCTTACCGCACCAAGTTCTATTACTCGCATTTTCTTTTCCTTCTGTAATATCTCCCCACGAAGGAGCACAATCTGCTTTTACAGGGAATGATTTTGTAATGTCCTTGTCGCCGGTAGAAACCGCACCCATGACATCAATGATTTCATTACCTCTTGCCAATACAACCGTTTGGCGACCGCTAAACACAATAGATTTGTTCTCATTCATAATGGTAGTATCCATCTTACCTGCAACGCATTCAGATATTTCGTTATCTTGCGAACTATTACCTTTCCACCATAGTATGATTTCTTCATCAGGTGCAATAAAGCCCTTCCTGTGCTTTCCGTATGATGCCATTGGTATCTTTGTAGTCCATTGGGTATTGGTTGTACTATTCTTGGCTTCCTTTCCGATGCAGATAGATATGTTTTTTAATGATATTGTGTCCCGTGTGCCATTGTATAGCCCTACCAGTTTCACATTGCCCGTTGCCTCGTAGTACTTGCTGAAGAACAGGTCGTCGGCAAAGCCCGTTCTGGTGCTGTGTGTTACTTGGTTCTCTACTACCAGGCTGACACCGTCCGCATCGGTATTGATGTCCACGGTTACGTAGTCTTTACCCCATTCCACAATGCTTACATCGGCTGACTCTGTTGTGAAGTGGGCAATAGCCGAACCGCACGATCCTCCGGCAAACACTTGGTAGTAGTATGTTGTGCCTGCTACCAAGTCGGTGACAGTGCACGGTGATGTAGCACTTGTTTTAGTGGTTACCGTTGTCTCACCCTGTGCATCGGAATATATCTTCACGGTAGCCGTAGTGGCGCTGCACTGCCATGTGATGGTGGCACTGTTGGCATCCGTCGTGGCTTTCAGTTCGGTTGGTACATCGTCGCACGTGGTAGTGGTGAAGGTCTCGCTGTCAGATGCCGAGCAGTTGGTTTCCCCGTTTGCCACTTTGACGCGGACATAGAGGGTGTACTTGGCATTGGCTGTCAGTCCGTCGAGCGTCCATTTCACTTCGGTGGCTGTAGCGGTGATGCCGGCACAATCGTTCCATGTAACCTCATTGTCCATACTATATTCGTAACCGGTAGCCCCTTCTATAGCCAACCAACGCAGGGTAACAGCCGACGATTTCAGGGCAAACACATCCATCGCCGGTGCGTCATAGCGCACACAGGTCTTCTCTACAGGCAGTAGGCGCAACTGTCCCGTTTGCTTGTAGTTGCCTATCTTGCCTTGGGTAGCATCGTAGGAGAGATAGCGTCCGCTCTCTGCAGCCTGCAGGCGCACGAAGTAGTTGCTGAAATCGCTACTGCGCAGTTCCCATGACTGGGCTTGTTCGCTGTTGTTGGAGGACAACCATATATTGGTAGTGCCTTGGGCTGTAGAGCCTTGCAAGTACAGACCATTGGCGTTCTTCAGGCGTATGCCCGTAGCCGCTGTGTTCTTGGTACTGCGGTCGGCTGCGCTATAGACAGCGGTCTTGGGTGCTTCGGTAGCCTTGGTCGGATGGGTCTCATTGTCCACGCTGATAGAGTAGGGGGCTTTGAGCGAGGAAGAAGAGCCTGTACCCAAGTCGCTCGGCAGTGCCACCCAACCGTCTGTGGTCTTGGCTGCCACTACGAACTCCGCAGGCAGAGAGTGCCCACGCACCGTGATAGTATCCGTGGCATAAGTCGTTGTGCCGCCGGTCTTATACACGCGCAGCGCAATCTTGCCCTCTTCGATGATGTTGTCCGCCGACGGGGTATAGACTACCACCAAGTTGGCACTGTATGTACTGTTGCTATAGCCGGTTGCGAGTGTTACCGTCTTGCTACCGCTGCCATTGGTGCCCGATGTCTTGAGCGTAAAACCGTCGGTAAGGGCTGTAGCGGCAATGGTTACATTGGCTCCGTCGGCATTCTTGTCCAGATTGGTTGCGGTGATATTCAGCGGCTCTACCGCCTCTATCCAGATGCCCTTGGAAGAAGTAACCGTAATATCATCCGTGCCCTCTATAACCGGACTGCAAGAGGGGGAGGTGGTGTAGTAGTAAGAAGCAGCACTATATAATTGAATGTTTTGTACACCAGAAGAAGTGGTATATGCCCGCCAATCAGTGCCTTGGTATAATGCCAAGTTTCGTTTATACGTGGACTGGGTCAGTTTGGAATAGGTACCGGTACCTGCTGCAATAGTCCAAACATCGGTATTATTTGTTGCAGACGATAAGCCATTATTATCATTAGTCGTTCCTAATCTATAATTGCCGCTTTGGATAGACCAACCATTGTTTTTCTTGACAAAAGTCCATGCCATATCTTCGGTGGCTTCTTCTGCTACGAAAGTAGTTGTATTCTTGTCTGATCCTTCCGTAGCAAACGCTCCAGCCTTCAGCATATATGCCTTACTCTGGTAAGTAGCAGTGATATAGTACTTTCCGCCATCCACGATGTCGGAAGCCTTCACCTTGGTGGCACCTGTATTTGTACCCTCTGTGTACTTATACACCGCATAGAGAGTGGTGTTGGCTTTGGGCATGGTGTAGGGGAAAGAGACCTTGGTATAGGCAGTGCTTCCTTCTGCTACCTCAGCGGTAGCCCAGCCGTCGAAGACATAGTTGATAGGGTCGGTGCATACGCCTGTCGGGTCTGCGGGTTGCGGTACCTCTGCACCTGCATAGTAGTTGCCTGCCGTACTCTTGCTGCCGCGGTCATTGAGCGTGAGCGTGTACTCTTGGCAGGTAACGGTGGAGGATACGGCTATCGTCTGTGTGGTTATCTCGTCGCCCGACAGGGTGATGTTGCCACTATAGCCTTCTGTGCGGGCAACAGCAGAGTAGGCACGCACATATATGCTATTTGTAATCTTGCCTTGGTTGCTACCCGAAGCCGCCGGAGTGAGGGTAACAGATGCCGCATATTTGGTCTTGTCGGTTTTGTTGGTGGATACCAAGAAACCTTCGGGGGCTGTTACCGTAACGGCTTTTGTCAGATTGTAGTTAGTACCGAGTGTGATAGTGGCAGCCGAGTTCATAGCGGTTGTATCCCCACAACTTACCGCAAAAGTGCTCTGGTCTATGGTTGCAGTACCGAATACAGGGTTCTTTGTTACGGTAATAGTGGCGGTACCGCTCTTGGGGCAGTTTTCCGTATAGGTAGCGGTGAGGGTGTATGTGTCTGCTGCTGTGGCAGTAAAGGTTGTACCATCAAAGGTGGCTGTAGCAGGTGTTACCGCGTATGCCCATTTGCCTGTTCCTCCGCCTTGCTGTGTGCAACGGACGGTAGTAGTGGCTTGTCCGTTCTCGTCAAGGTTGATGGTGGCAGCCGCAGGCTTTACCGATACCACTGCAGGGTCATTACAGCAAGAAGATATATATCCTGTGGCGGAAGAACCTGCCTTGTACATAAAGAATTGGGTGTATTCCCCTATGTTTGCTGTTTCGTAGCATCTATAGTAAGTCTGTTGTTTGAATAGACAATAAACCTCACCACTTGCAGTAAATGTAAAATAACCATCACTATTGAAAGTCAGGGTTGTAGGGGATGTCCCTAATTTGAAACTCTTACTTGCTACCACTACTCCTTGTGTACCATTCAGCAATGTGAAACCCTTAGTTACAGTCTTTACCGTGAAAGGCATCCATTCTGAAATAGTACTGCTGACTGTGGCATCTTTATTGCCATCAGCACCTGTCACTCCTTCACCTGTTGGGGAGGTTGCCAAGTATATAATATCACCATTGTTGATAGAAGTTACTTTCTCCAAAGCCCCGCCTCCCGTGGCATCACTGAAGACTGCGTAGTAGGTAGCATCTCCTGTTGGGATGGTCTCTGCGGTTACCTGTGTAGCAGGCTTGGTGGTTGACGGATTACCCTCACCGCCTGCAGCCTCTGTGAACCAACCGACAAAGTTGGTATAAGTACTGCTGCATGATTTCGGTGTGGTGGTGGGTAGTACGACCTTATCACCGGGGACAACGGTCGTGGTGGTCGTACCATCAGGCGTACTCCACGTGATAGTGTATGGTTTCACTACCGTGGCGGTGCCTTGGGTTTCGGTGAAGCAAGTTTCGATAGCACTTTGGGCCTGTACGATATATGCGTAGGTATGCCCCACTTCCAAATCGGAGAATGTGTAGGAACACTCTGTGGTGTTTGCCATATCGTCATTAGTATGGGAGGTGCCATCGGTGTTGTAGTATAGATACAGATTGTATTGTGTTGCACCGGCAACGGTTTTCCAAGAAAAAGTGAGTGAGTTAGCGGTAGAAGTATAAGACACTTCCGGCGCATCCATTGCATCGCAAGGAACTGGAGTGGCTGTAATATCTACGTTTGATGCGGGCATCGTAAACGAAGCATCCTTCAACCCATCCTGTGTGATAGTAACATTGTTTTTGTTATCGTCTTTTGCCGTATAGGTAAGACCTTTGTAGCCTTTACTTGGTGTTCCTAACAGATAGATGGTAGTACCGCAAGCAATGTCATCGTAGTAGTCCTCAACTCCGGTAATGCCGTCCTTGCTTATCTTCACTTTGCAGTTGGTTGCTGCATCGGGTTGCGTTACCATAGCCATATAGGTAGCTGTACTTTCCACCCAATGTGCATATAGAGTGGTATTGGTTGTAGGGGTATATGGAGATTCTACCTTGGTACCACCAGTTTTGGCTGTGTACCAACCATCAAACGTATAGCAACCGTCAATAGTAGGCGTAGGCAAAGTGAGAGGAGTCTTTGTGTAACTACCGCTTGCAGGACTGACCGTACCTCCATTGGCATCATAAGTTACAGTGATGACGGGTGTGTCATCGGAGACGGTGATGGTGAATGATGTTGTGGCTTCGCAGTAGGTCGCGTCCGCCGCCATAGTGGCATTGATGGTGTAGGTGCCGGCTGTTTCGGTATAGAAAGTATTTCCCTCTATAATTACCTTTTCATCATCGCAAGCGTACGTAATTGCGCCAGTAGAACCGCCTTTATTAATAGTAAGGTTGGTGGACATATCATACAAATTGGCGGCTTCAGACAGCGAAATAGTCTTGTCCTCTATCGTAAATGTCGGAGTGGTGCAGGTTGCAGTTTTTGTTCCAGAGATAACGACAGTACCAAAATAAAACGATCCACTTGTTGCTCCATACGTAAGTGTCAAAGAGGTTGTTGTCTCTGGAATACTGGAAATGGTGTATTGTTTTTCGTTTTTAGTTACTGTAACATTTCCTGTTCCAGCGGTTGTCGTTATTTTACCCTGTTTTGATCCTCGGCTATAAAACGTCATAGAAATGTCGGAATAACCGCTTAAATCAAGGTTATTAATGGTTATTTTTGCTCCACCGCCACTACTTGCAAAATAAGCATTAGTACCCTTTTGAGTGAGGGCGACAGACGAAGATATGGATGCGACTCCTTTATTCGCATCATTTCCGCCATCGGCTTTTACTGCTGTATTCTTAGATAATGATTGATTTTTCCAAGATGCAATAGTTTCCGCATAGATATTCATACTCCCTACAGCCAGCAGGGTGAGGAGGGTGAGAAGTAGTCTAAATTGTTTCATTATATAGAAAGTTAGAAATTACAACACAATATATATATGAGATAGCAAAAAGTGCTTTTTGTTAAGATTTAGGAAACAGAAAGGGTGGTACAAAGGTAGCCTATCCTATGCGTATCCTATGCGCATCCTATGCGCATCCTATGCTGTTTGGAACGAAATAGGAAAATGTACGATTGTTAAGATTCTGCATATTCTTTCTACTTAAACAGGAACGTTAATTATCGTGTAATTAGACGTTAATTTTGAGAGGAACATATAATTATCCATCAATTAACCATTAATACTCTTTCTCCATTAATGCCCATTAAAACATCATCGGGTATCATACTCCGTTAATTACCGTTAATTTATCGTTAATGCGAGGTGTGGTTTGTTTTTAAGAACGTTAATTATCGTGTAATTAGACGTTAATTTTGAGAGGAACATATAATTATCCATCAATTAACCATTAATACTCTTTCTCCATTAATGCCCATTAAAACATCATCGGGTATCATACTCCGTTAATTACCGTTAATTTATCGTTAATGCGAGGTGTGGTTCGTTTTTAAGAACGTTAATTATCGTGTAATTAGACGTTAATTTTTGAGAGAACATATAATTATCCATCAATTGACCATTAATACTCTTTCTCCATTAATGCCCATTAAAACATCATCGGGTATCATACTCCGTTAATTACCGTTAATTTATCGTTAATGCGAGGTGTGGTTCGTTTTTAAGAACGTTAATTATCGTGTGATTAGACGTTAATTTTTTGAGAGAACATATAATGAGCCATTAATTTGACCATTAATTTTGTTCATTTCTTCCCTTCGGCTGCACTACATAAAAAGAAAAAGGATTTCGGACACGAGGTCGGAAATCCTTATAACGAAAGCGAATACACCCTACGAAAAACCGGCATACGCATAGCCGACAACGCAACCGCTGTGTTGGCAGCGAACATACGACAGGCAGCCGCATAGAAAAACGTTGTGCGGGCAGGGCGCACTATGTAAGCGAGGTGTATCATATAGTGGGATGTTTGCAGGGAGGGGCAATGCAACAATCATCATCACATTCTTGGGTACAAAAGTACTGCTATTTCAAAAAACTCACAATAGTATATAGATAAATTAACAGAAAATTAACAATCATTTTAAGCACCGATCATATATATATACAGCCTATATACCTATCAACGTATAATTATCATTAATCAGGCGTTAATTATTTTTATAAGTATTTCTTTGCATAGTAGCGGCAGTAGGGAGCCAGTCCGCAACGGTTGCAATGCGGGGTGCGGGCTTGGCAGACATAGCGCCCGTGGAGCAGCAGCCAGTGGTGCGCCTTGGGGATGACGGGGGCGGGGATATATTTGGTGAGTTGTTTCTCTGTTTGCAGGGGCGACTTGCTGCCGGTGGTCAGTCCGAGTCGCTCGGAGACACGGAAGATATGGGTATCGACCGCCATAGTGGGTTGGTTCCAGATCACGGCACAGACCACATTGGCGGTCTTGCGCCCCACGCCGGGGAGGGTCTGCAGGTCGTCGATGTTATCGGGTACCTGCCCGCCATAGACCGCACAGAGCCGCTGCGCCGCTGCCACAAGATGGGCGGCTTTGGCGTTGGGGTAACTGACGGAGCGGACATAACGGAGTACCTCCTCCGTTGTGGCTTGCGCCATCGCCTCCGGAGTCGGATAGGCGGCAAAGAGGGCGGGCGTAACCATATTCACCCGCTTATCGGTACACTGCGCAGAGAGCATCACCGCCACAAGCAACTGAAAGGAATTGTCGTAGCGGAGTTCCGATTCAGCCACGGGCATATTATTCGCAAACCACGACAAGATATGTGCGAAACGGTCTTTGGTTGTCATAGGTTGCCTCCGTTAAAGTTTTCTCCATTAATGCCCATCAAAGTTCCATCAAAACATTATCGGAAATCATTCTCCGTTAATTGCCGTTAATGGGGCGTTAATTATTTTCCAATTCGGCATCCTTCGCATCGCGGTAGGTGCGGCTGAGGTATTGCAGGAGGCGGGTGGCTTGCTGCTGCACCGCCTCGGTATCGGCAGAGACGGGCTTGTGCTGCAGGTGGAGGAGCATAATCTGATAGAGCAGCACCAGACACGCCTCTACATCGGACATCGCGGGGCGGTCGGTCTTCGACTTAAAGAGTGCCAGCGAGGGGGTCAGTTGCAACACCGCCGCCCGATAGGCGGCTTCTTTGTCAAGCAACAGCAGGTGCAGTTCCTCCAACTCGGAGAGGGCGTTCTTCGCCAACTGGATATGCCCTTTCTCCAACACCCCCTCGCGGTGCATCATCTCGCTGAGTTGGTGCAACTCGGGCGTGGCTTCCGCCTGCGCGGGAAAAGCCCGCAGGTAATCCTCCATCTGCCATAGATAGAGGATATATTCGGCAATGTTGTCTTTCTTATTCTTCATCGTCGTCATCAAAATCTATGTCGTCCAAATAGTCGTCGCTCATAAACATCTCTATCTCGCGGCGGTCTTTCTTGGTGGGGCGTCCCGTACCGCGGTCGCGCCCGGTCTGCCCCGCGAGGCGTGCCAGTTCGAGCAATTCGAGTTGGTCGGGGGCAGTGATGTCCTGCAGATAGTCGGGCACGAGTTTCGCGCCGAGGCGGTTCTCCGCCAACTGCTTGATGCGGTAGGTGTAGGTAACAGGTCCTTTGCGCACCGAGAAGACATCGCCCGTATGGAACGTGCGGGAGGGCTTGAGTTGCGTGCCGCCCATCGTAACGCGCCCTTTCTTGCAGGCGTCCGCAGCGATGGTGCGCGTCTTGTAGATACGCATAGCGAACAGGTATTTATCGACTCTTACTTCCATTTTTATAATATTGAACAAAACCTACAAAACCTGTCTTGCGGTGCAACATGCACCGCGCTTGCGACAAATATGGTCAAAAATTATTCAAATAGCCATACGAGGGCTTTTTTGGACGGACGGCTACGCCGTATTACCACAAATTAACCATAAAATTTCATCTTTCAAATTATATCGAACTGACGTTAATTAACGTCTAATTACACGATAATTAACGTTCCTCCCCCGCGGTCAGCCGGTTCTCCACCATACGGGAGATATATTGCTGAATGTAGGCTTTGAGGTAGGCGAGCATAGTCTGTACCTCGGCGGTCTGCTCCGCCTCGCGGAGCAGGTTGTGCTGCAAGAGACGGTCAGTGCGATAATCGTACACCGCCGTAACCGCTTGCCCGTCGAACTGCAACAGCAGACTATCGGACAGAATCTGATACACAGGATTATTGTAACATATGGCGAACGGATGTGGCTTAGATTGCGTCAGTACATCTTCGCCAAAGGCAAAATAGGATTTGTCATAACCGAGATATGACAATACGGACGGCATTATATCCGTCTGGCTGACAGCCGTTTGCGTCCGCAGTTCACCCGCAGTGCCCGGGCGGTAGAATGCTATCGGCACCTCATACAGCCCTTTGGCATTGGTGTATTCGGGGTGCGTGAGTTGGTTGGTATGGTCGGCAGTCAGGACAAACAGCGTACGGGCAAACCACGGCTGCGTTTGAGCATAGGCAAAGAACTCACGCAAGGCGTGGTCGGAATAGCCTATACATTGGTGAATAGGCTGCGTACCCCACGGAAACACGCCCTCATAGCGGGCAGGCACACGGAAAGGATGATGGCTCGAAGCCGTAAAGACCGCCGTCATAAACGGCTCCTGCATTCTGCTCATCGTGCGGGCATAGTACTGCAGAAACTCCTCGTCCCATATCGCCCACGTACCGTCGAATGCCTCCTCGCCGTCGTACTCGTCCATACCATAGTAGGCAGCGAACCCTGCCGAGCGGGCATACGCCTGAAAACCCATACTGCCATTCGGCGCACCATGGAAGAACGCCGTAGTATAACCCTTCCGCCCGAGGCAGTCCGCCAGCGAAGAAACAGTATTGGTGGAATAGGGCGTAACGATATACGGCTCTATCAACATCGGTATGGAAGACAGCACCGAGGGCATTGCGTCTATCGACTTGCGTCCGGAGGCAAAAGAATACCGGTAGGTTATACTCAGCGAGAGCAGCGAGTCCAAGAAAGGAGTATAACCCGCATAGATGCCACCGTCGAGGTCGTGGTTATAAAAGCCGATATACTCTTTGGAGAACGACTCCAATATCAGCACGACCACATTGAGCGGCTGCACCTGCGCCGTGGTGTCCGCCTTGTGTACGGGCGTCATCACGCTTTCCAACTCGCTGTCCGCATAATAGTGCGGATTGGTGTAGGTCTCGTTCTCGAGCGACTTCATCAGCGAGAACGGCGTATTCAATATAATAGCCGTCTCCTGCGGAGTATCGGTGTACTGCAAGGCATTGGAGATAGTAATCGGACGGGTATAACTGCCGAAGCCGCCACGGATACCTATCACGCAGAAGTATGCCGAAACCAACAGGATTACGGTTTCACGGCCATAATACCACCATCTGCGTCCCTCTTCAACATACGCTTTGCGCTGCGAGAGTCCGATGAGCAACGCCAGCATGGCTACAGCAAACAGCGTTACATACCAATACTGCGCCACGGCTTGGAAGAAGATCGAAGCGAGGTTGCTGTCGTGTTGGAACTCGGAGAAGAACGTGCAAGTGGTGCGGCGGTCGGTGAAACGCACATAGACCATATCCACACAGTTAACGGCGATACCGATGGCGTTGGGCACCCAATAGAACCATTGCGCCGTGCACTGATAGTGCCGGTTGTTGCGCCAACGGGCGGGCAACGGCAGGAGCATCAGCAGGATATAGACCGAATTGAGATACAGCACCGCCGTGAGGTCGAACCGCACACCGCCGCAGAGCATCTCCCACAGGTGCGCCGCCGACACATCGGGGTACATATCGGTATTGACGGCATAGAAGAACCACCGCGACAGCGAATAAATCACCATCACAAGCAGCAGGTTACATGCTGTCACCACCCACGGATGTTTCCAAAGCCGAGCCATATTCAGAACGTTAATTGGCGTGTAATTAGACGTTAATCATATGTTTATCTTATTTCCCGTTATAGAGGTTCATAGTGCGGTCGATACCTTGCAGGCAGAAAGACGGGATGATGTCGCATACCACTTTCATTCGGTCGGGCATCTGCTGCTCCTCTGCGTCCGTCCACTTGCCTAGGACGAAATTGCACTGTGCACCGCGGGTGAAATCGTTACCGATACCGAAACGCACCCGTGCATAGTTCTCCGTGCCGAGTACCGACTGGATATTCCCCAACCCGTTATGCCCGCCATTAGAACCCTGCTTACGAATACGGATAGAGCCGAAAGGCAGGTTCAGGTCGTCCACCAGCACGAGCATATTCTCCACAGGAATTTTCTCCTGCCCGAGCCAGTAGCGCACGGCATTTCCGCTGAGGTTCATATACGTAGAGGGCTTGAGCAGCACCAATTCGGCGTTCTTTACGCGGCATTTCGCCACCAGCCCGTAGCGTTTGTCCTCCCACGCGGCATTCACCTTCTCGGCAAAGGCATCAATCATACGGAAACCGATATTGTGGCGCGTCCCCGCGTATTCATCACCTATATTTCCCAAGCCGACAATCAAGTATTTCATGATTGAATGTGTAAATTTGTAAGTGTGTAAATTTGTAAATTCCCGATTCAATTAAACGCCCTATAAACAATCGGAGGAGTTCTAAAAAGCAAAAAGAGCGGAAAAGCCACTGCTCCCCCACTCTTTTGTTGTGTCCGTCCCTTTCGGATTATTGTGCTGCAGCAGCGCTCTGACGAGTTGCTTTTACCTCTGCAACGCAAGCATCTTTCGGGTTCATCATTGTCAAGCCCTCAATGTGTACATCGCCCACGGCAATCTTTTTGCCCAAGCCCAGTTCGGTAACATCGATAACCACACGGTCGGGGAACTTGGTATAGATACCGTTCACTTTCATCTTGCGCATATTCAGTGCCAGTTTACCACCGGCTTTCACACCTGCTGCGTGCCCGGTCAGTTGGATAGGAATCTCAACGGTTACAGGCTTGTTCTCATCTACAGCGAGGAAGTCGATATGCATTACATTGCCGCTCAGCGGGTGGAACTGCATCTCTTTTACCACAGCGGTACGCTTTACATCACCTACGGTGAGCAATACGATCAGAGTGTCAGGGGTGTAGATCAACTGACGAACATCACCTGCAGCGACGGTAAAAGTCAAGTTCTCGCCTACGCCATAGATGTTGCATGGAACGAGGTTTTCTGCACGAAGCGCCTTAGCGGCTTTCTTACCGAACTCCGAGCGGGGAGTACCGGTCAATTCAAACGTTTTCATTGTGTTTTGTTTGTGTTACTCAATATGGGGCAGTAGGATTACATACGGTATGCGCGATATGTCTTGTGAGGCTGCCCGTATCCCATCACACCAGCCCGAAAGGGCTAAAAAAAGAGCCTGAAAGGCTCTTTCTCTTGTTGTCCAACCCGGAATCGAACCAGGATCTTCAGAACCAAAATCTGACGTAATAGCCTTTATACCATTGGACACCGCCATCGTCGAAATCCGCTTGCGGCACGGAAATCCATATTCCGCAAAAGCGACTGCAAAAGTACTGCTTTTTTTTGGACTATGCAAATATCCGCTGCATTTTTCTGCTTTTTCCTGTTTTCCCATACCTCGTTGAAACGGGAAAACCTATTGGCGGCAGACAATGGCGTATGCTGCTTATGCAATGGTATTGTGCGCCACTAAGGACCGAAAGGGCTTATTCTATCGTGATTGACGGGTGAATAACCTATGAATCACCTAAGAATCACCTAAGAATCACCTAAGAATAACCTATGCTTGTTACCCGGAAATGAAACGGAGAACAGGCTAACAAAAAAAAGCAGCCTAACCGGCTGCAACGGAAACGCAAAGCGGCTGACAGTCCATTATGCCGGCCGCTTTGTACTATATTGTGGATTATTGCAGGAATTATTTGCTTTCCGCACTTTCCACCGCAGGAGTTTCTACCGCAGGAGTTTCAGCAGCGGGGGCTGCTTCAGCAGGGAGTTCTGCGGTGCGGATCTTATTCCAACCGATGAGCATAAATATCATAGAGATGAAACTCAGGATCGGATTTACTGCGGGAATGAATGCCAGGCACGCTCCGACCAAACTCAAGACAGATGCCACAAACAGTTTCTGTGCGCCTTCCAAAGACGGGAAAGTGGTCGATTTACGAAGATTGTTATAGGCAATCAGGAAAAGGATTTGTGCGACCAGATTGAAAATCCAACCGATTATAGCACCGAAAGCGGGAATCATACCAAAAGCCGCACCGCACAGAGCGCAAATAACCGCTTTCTTGATTTTGTTGATGTAGGGTACATCTTTCTCGTCCACGGCACCCGAAAATTTCATAATACCGAGAAAGAAGAATACATAGCCGGCAATGACACCGATGGAACACAGAATAGTACCGATGCTCGGACTTCCGCCTCCGCCACGCAAAAGACTCATCAGGTTGGATGCCGATTCGACAGAGGCAACAATACCCGATACGATACCGAGTACCTCATACGCCAATACACCCCAGAAGATGTAGGCGGTGGATTGTTTCCACAACTCTTGTTTGTTGTTCATAAAAAAATAGAAATTAAATGGTTAATAATATGGTTGTTATTTAGAGGGGACGAGTCCTTTTACAATATCTTCTTTGCCTTCACGGACAGGAAATCTGCCACTGTAGATATCGCTTACCCATGCATTGTATTGCTTTTGCGAACAGAAATATAACTGCTGGAAATTCTTACAATGCAAACCATTGTAGATTGGAATATCAAAGGTTACTTTTCTGCGTTCTCCCACTTTGATATCTTTTATCTCTTCAGGAGCACACGAACCGATATGGAAAGACATAAACGGATCTTGTACAAAATAGAAGAAATTGTCTCCGCCAAAACTAAAGTAATGTTTCTTGACACACTCTATTTCCATTGTCGCCTCCAAAGGCTCCCACTCTGTTGATTTTACATTACCTGTCAGCGTAACGGGCGATACAATCTGGTACCATAGTCCGTCCTCAATCTCATAAGGTATCTCCGTACCAGCCAAAGTAGCGGCTTCTTTGCTGATTTTCTCGTGGTATTCTCCAAACAAAAGCCGTCTTTTCTCTTTCAGGTCTTTGTACTTTTGATAATCTTCTTCCCGGTCTATCTTCTCTTGCACTTTTTTGATCTTTCCGTCGCGTTCTTCCAGAAGGGCGGGGATAGTACCGAGATAGCGGTTCTTTTCGTACGATTTCGTACAACCGGCACATAATAACGCCACGACGCATACTGCGCCGATAATGCTTTTTTTCATAATGATTTAGTATTTGAAGTTCTTACTATATTGTTTGTCGAGTTGTTTGTATGTTTCTGCATTGACAAACTCGAAGCGGTCAAAGCCTTCGCATAGTCGGGTGCAAATCTGTTGCTCTGCCACAATATGTTGCCCAATGGTAAATTTCGGGTCGCCATACTCTTTGGTATAGGAATTCTGAGCCAATCCGATACATTCATTATCGGCATTATACACCGCACAATAGAAACTGCTGATGTCGCCCGCTTCCCATTCCCCGAGTTGCCGTTTCAGCACTTGGGTTATTTCCATATAGACAGAAATGACAAAGCCGTTCAACTCAACCTCTTTGATGACTACCGAATCCACTTTGTACGGCAAGCCCTCTCCGCAACGGAAGGCAATGGGATTATACCGGATATTCTCCCACTCACGTTGCACTTTCTTTTTGTAGTTGTCGGCTAATTTACGCTGTTTCTGTACGTAATCCTGCATATTCTCCGAATCCTCCCTTAGTTGCACTTCCTTATCGCAATACTCCCGGGAAAGCGAGGGCAAGGTACCCAAAGTCGGGTTTTTCTCATACCGGCTGCACCCTGCACAAAGCAATATAACGGTACACAACGCACCGATGAACAATTTGTTTCTCATACGCTTATTGGTTTGCCTGTTCTTTTGCCTCGTTACATTTTTGCGTGTATGCCCGGGAATCCAAAAATTCTATTTGAGCGAAATCAGCATACAATGTGTTCGCCCCGTCGCGTGTAAGGAACTGCGTTTCACGCAGGAGCGGCTCATCTTTGGCATACTTCTTATACTCGAACAAGGCACCTTGTGCCGCTGCGATAGCCTTACCCTCCGAATTGGCAAAAATGAAGAAAAAATAAAAACTGGGGGCTTCACCGCCATACACAACGTGCTGAATGGTATAATTGTGTGCTTCTTTCACGTGCATATAGATTGCAGCCTTAACTTGGCATATATCTGCTTCGGTAATAACTACAGAATCCACCACATAGGGCAGCGACTCATCACAGACAAAGGGCAGGTGTCTGCCGATAAGCGGCTGAATATCATCTTTGTATTTTTTGTTGTATTCGTCCTCGAGAGCGTACCTTTGTTTTTCTATTTTATTGTATTTTGCAGGGTTTTCCTCGTTCTGTTGCTTGTGCATCAGGTCTGCCCATTCGTTCCAATACTTGTCGCTCAGATAGGGTAGTTTCCCGAGGTACTGATTTTCTTTTACGTTGCTGCAACTGCCGCACAATACGACCAATGTGCACAATGTGCCAAATAGTAGTTTTTTCATTTGTGTTTTTGTGTTTGTTAAGTCCCTACTCTGTCAAGGCTTTTCGGGTTACGCCTGTATGGATTTTTGAAAAGAACAAAACCTGCAAAACCTGTCTTGTGGCACAACATATTCCGCGCTTGCAAGATAGTTGCTGTTTTTATTCTGCCACGTTAGCATAGGCACCCATATTGAGCGGGGCGGAGGGGGTGCCGTCCAAGAGGGCGGAGCGGTCGATTTCGAGGTAGGGGGTGTATTTCTCAGGAATGAGTTGCCCCGTACCGATACAAGCCGAACCGGCAGTAAGACGGAAATCCTGCTGCAAGACCAGTTTCTGCTTCTCTTTGTCGTTCACCACGGCTCCGATGACAGCCGCCACTTTCTTGAAGCGCGGGCAGGGTTTGGCAGGGTCGATATTCTTTGCCGAGAGGTCGATCACACCGTTTATCTCGTCCAGTTCCGGCACAAGCGTACCGCCCTCGATGGCACAGCCGTGGGCTTTGAGGCGTGCGTCTTGCATATTCACCGCCGTATTCCGCCCCTGCGTGCGGTTGTTCCAGATGATACTGTTGGCGATATAGAGGTCGGCATTGTTGTACTGCATATCCACGCCCGCATAGCCGCTTGTGGAAAGGTTGTTGGCAATGACACACGACTCGATATAGCACTTGGTGTTGGTCAGCACGCCCGCTCCGCGTGTGGCGGTGTTGTTGTATATGAGGCAGCCGTGCAGGATATTGCGGTCGCCGCCCGTGATGACCACCCCGCCACCGTCGGCATAGCGGTCGCGCGGGTAGTTGTTGCGAATAATACATTGGTAGAGGCGGCAGTTTTCCATCCATATACCGCAGGTGCCGTTGGTCTCTATGGTGCAGCCGGTCAGGGTACAGTTGTTGGCAGAGATACCGTACTGGTCGTTGCCACTGACGACCACCTGACGGAGTTCGCACTCGCCGTAGGTTTTGATGCCCGAGTTGCAACCACGGACGCTGCAGTTTTCCAGCGTAACGCGCGGCACATCCATATCAATACCATACTCGCCCGTTTTGTAGCCTATGACGCTGCAGTTGCGGACGAGGGTTCCCGCAGAATGGATACTGATACCGCCGCTTGCCATACTGATGTCGGGGTCGTAGTCGAAAGGCTTGTCCGCCCCGCCGCGCACAATAGCAAAGCCGTCTACTACGATATTGCGCAAGGAATAAGCGACATAGATACCGCACGGCTGGTTCATAATCTGTATGCGCGAGAGGTTTGTCTGGGTGGATTGTTCGCCGGTGGCGGGGTCGATACTGCCGATGAGGCGTATGTCGGAGCCCATAATCTTCACCATCTCGGGGTACTTGCCGCCCGCCACGCGCACCTCGCCGCGCCCGAAAGCCGCTACGGCATTGACCGCCCGTTGGATACTGCCCGTGGCATCCTCCCACGATGTGCCTTTGCCCGTACCGCCCACGCGCACATAGCGCACGATACCCTGCTCCTGTGCCTGTATGGTTATGGCACACAATACGGAAAAAAGAAATAAGTTGATTCGTTTCATATTACTACTCTGTGTTTTATGATTTGCTACGCAAATGTTAATGGCTTTGCGTGAGTGGTTTGCTACGCTCGCGTTTGTGGCTATACGTTAGCCGTATATGCATTTTATTTGCATATTTTTGACCTCTGCGGTCATCGGCTTGCGGTCGCAATACTCCCAACGCAGTGCGTTGCAAGCCGATGAGCGAATGAAAAATTAACGACTATTAACGGAGACTCCCCCCCATTATGGTACGAAGAGTTTGGTAAAAGCAAACGTACCCGCCGACAGAAGCAGCAAGGAGAATAGAGGCAGGAGATGTTTCATTTTTCTATAGTGGTAAAATCAAGATGAGTGTGTTTTCCAGGTGTAGGCATCCATAAGGTGGATGTCGGGTGGATGTCAGGTGGATAGCAGGCTGTCGCCCACCTGTTGCCCAAAGCAAAGCAGGCAGAGAATGTTCTGTTTTCCCGAGGCGGACTATACGTTGGTTGGTTGTGTGAATGCCTTTAATCAGTATTGTATGCTAATCGTGGTTTTGTATAGTCCTCCGTCCATTCTCTGCCTGCTTGGTGGTTATTTCTTTTTGAAGATGCCCAAGAAACTGTCCAACAGGCTCTTCCGTTGCACTACCTGCACATCGCCCTCAACGGGAACCAACTTGATATCCGCCACTTCGTCTTTCTGCAACGGACGGAAATTAGCATATACGGCAGGGGTGCCGCAAATGGTAACATAGGTAATGATCTTGTCCTGATAATCAAAATAGAATGTCTCGTTGAGCAGGAAATCGGCATTGTATTTCTGCAATGCAGCCGCACGTGCCATCTGTTTCAACTCGTCCTGGGTCATCGGCGCATTGTTGGTACCGAATTTCATCTGTACGCGTGCAGCCACAGGCGTGATGTCCGCTGCTACGGTCTGGTACTGCACCTGCGGTTGGGTACCCGGTTTGACGATCTCCAACTCACGCAGCGTCGTTTGGCGGTAGTTGACATACTTGCCGGGGTAGGCACTCAGCGTGAACGCCGTCAGGATACCGTTGTTGAGCGACAGGGTATAGTGCGAACCGAACAATGCGTCCGCTTTCTCCTGACGGAGCAGTTTCTCTTTGGCATAGCGGAGAGCCGTCTCCTCATTCTTTCCCGTCAGTTCGGCTGCGGTAAGCGACACCGAAGCCTTGCCGGCATACTCCACGTCCGCCACCGTCATCGTGTTGTAGGACGCATCGTGCATCGGGTGCTGCTTATAGATCAGCGAATCCGGGATGACCACATCGGCTTCCGTGACAGGGCGGAACGAACTGACTGTAGCCGCATAGCCCACCACGGTGAGAGAACTGAGTTTGCCGTCGGGCGTTTTCTCGGAGGTGAAGCGGGGTGCCAACAGCACATCGCCGTTTACCGTTGCCAGTGCTTTCGCCACCACGGTCTGGCGTGCCTGCTCGGCGTCCAGCGACTCCAACTCATACGATTGTATCGTTGCCGTTACACGATCGGGCGACACCGCCAAAGCGGCTTGCGAGGGGATAAGGCGCACCGTGTGTGCCAACTCCATACGCGACGAGGTGGACTTGGTCATACGTGAACTGCCGCCGCAGGCGGTAAGCAACAGGGCAGCCGTAGTCATCGCCACCCCGCACAATAGGGAATGAATCTGTTTCATTGGTTAATTGTTTTTATGGATAATTGGTTAATGGTTATTTCTTTATCGGGTTTGCCAGATGCACCTGCGCCGAGATATACACGCCTTGCGGCACAAGTGCCGTATTGCCTTTTACAGGGTGGCGGTACTCGGCTTTTATCTCAAGCGGCACCTGCGGTACGGCTGTAAACATCAAGCCCGCACCGCCATACGCTCCCACAAAGAAGTTCTGCTCAGGGATACGCAGCCCGTCTCGGTTGGTTTCGTTGTGATAGCCCGTATAGTAGGTGCTGTTGATCTTGCTCCACATCTTGGTCAGATCCACTTCCACACCGCCGTACAACTCCACGGCAAGCCACTTGGTGCAAGGGATATAGAACTTGACGGCGGGTTTGTAGGCAAACCACATCGTTTTAGCCGTTGCTTCCACGCGCTCATCAAGATAATAGCCGCCGCGCTCGAAGAGATAGCGGTTCTGCTCGGGGTGCTCCTCGGAGACAAACGGCGTATTGAGCCCCATCTCGAAATTGAACATCTGCATACCGAAGCACTTGGCACGCCACTCGAACAACTCAAAATTGAGGATATGGCGTTTGAATGCATCGGCAGTGGGCGATGCGCCTGCTGCCACCGCCGGACCGACTTGGAAATAGGTGGAATAGCCCACACTGAGTATCGACAGCATATTGCGCCCGCTATGCTTGTAGTAGCGTGTAAAGACCGTCTCTTTCTCCGGCTGAGCGGCAGTCTCCTGCTGCTGTGCAGCGGCTTGTGCGGCTACGGCTGCTGCCTGCTCGGCTGCCTCTTTTTCTTCCTGTTCTTTCTGCTTTTGGGCATCCAGCGCGGCTTGTTGCTCTTTCAGTTTTTTCAGTTCCTGTTCCAACTGCCATTGTATCAACCGGATAGAATCCGACTTGTTCGCCTGTTTGAGAGCCTCCTCATACGCACGTTGCACGGCTTCCAGCATTTTGCTGTTTAAGTCGTCAGATTGTGTGTTTTGCGCAGGAGCGGAAGCCGCCGGGGCTACATACACTTGCACCGCAGCATTGGTCTGCTTCTCGTTATCCTCTTTCTGTGCATTACGGATAGAGTCCTGACGAGCCTGCTCTATGCGGATGCGCTCTGCCTCTTGAGCCTGCTGAATAGAGTCCTGACGAGCCTGCTCTATACGGATACGCTCTGCCTCTTGAGCCTGCTGAACAGAGTCCTGACGAGCCTGCTCTATACGGATACGCTCTGCTTCCTGAGCCTGCTGAATAGAGTCCTGACGAGCCTGCTCTATACGGATACGCTCTGCCTCTTGAGCCTTCTGAATAGAATCCTGGCGAGCCTGCTCTATACGGATGCGCTCTGCCTCTTGAGCCTTCTGAATAGAATCCTGGCGAGCCTGCTCTATACGGATGCGCTCTGCTTCTTGAGCCTGCTGAACAGAGTCCTGACGAGCCTGCTCTATACGGATAGCCTCCTCTCGGGCGGCACGAATGGAATCTTGGCGCATTTTCTCGATACGAATGACCTCTGCTTTTGCTGCGTTAATAGAATCCTGTCGGGCTTTTTCAATACGCTTGGCTTCCTCTTGGGCGGCTTTGACAGAGTCTTGGCGTGCTTTTTCTATCCGTGCAGCCTCCTCTCGGGCTTTCTTATCTGCCTCTGCTGCGGCTTTTTTCTCAGCAGCAAGGCGGGCTTCTTCAGCACGTTTTTCCGCTTCGATGCGTTCTTGCTCCAATCGGGGCTCTTCCGCTTTGCGGTCGTCTTGTACCTGTGTATTCTCTTCCTCATCAATCAGCACCAACCCGCCCTGTGCGGTAGGTTGCACGGAAGCAGACTTGGTAGTCTTCGATGGGGCGGCGGCAGCACTATTCTGTGCGGGGAGTTCCGCTGCAGTCTCTTCTTCCTCACTGATTAGCACAAACCCGCCCTGTGCGGTGGATGGTGCAGGAGCAGACTGGGTAGTATTCCGTTGGTCGGTAGCGTTGTTTTCCTTGGCGGGAATCGTTTGTGCCGGTTGTTCCACTACGCCGTCTTCGTCTTCTACGAGGAGAAGCGGCGGTGCTTGATACGCCGTAGTGGTCAGACCAATGCCTGCTGCCAGCACAGCAGCCCAAAAGAAACGTTTCTTGCTCATATAGTAGTTGATTTTGTGTATTACTCGATTTGCTTACCAAGAACATCATAAGTCTTGCCGTTCTTCTCAATCACCACCTGCCCATTGCGCAGTGTCTTAGTAGGAAGAACAGCGGTTTGTATCTGCTCGGTGGCGGTTTGAATATCAAAATGAATAGTGTATATGCGTTGCGTTTTGCCGTCCTCTTGTGCTGTAACTACAATCTTTGTGTCTCCTGGCAGTTGCGTAGCAGGGATAACCTGCATTGTGGATAACGGGTCTATCAATGTAGCAGAGATAACAGGCACCTCATCAACATACCACGGCAGCACAACCGAATAAGAATATGTATTCTTGTCAAAATTCTCTATAGCAATATCGTTGTATGTAATACCATTCAATCGTGCTTCAGTTTTTGGCTGAGATTTTATCAGGAAATTGCTCCATTGCATTGCTTTAGCATAGTCTTCTTCAGAACCATAAGGGACATACAATGGCATAGGTTGCTTACGATGTTCCCAATCATGCTCGGAAAAAAACACATCACTTTTCAAAATAGGGGGGATAATAGCATAACATCTTACTTCTTGCAATGAACTTTCTTCTCCAACATATGTCCTAAAAGCCTCTTTTCCAATAGATTGTACACTACTTGGAATAACAATTGTCTTGAGAGATATACAGCCAAGAAAGGCACTATCACCGATTATGGTAACGGAATTAGGAATAGATACTTTTGTTGTATAAAGACATTGTATAAATGTACAACTCTTAATTTCTTTCAGATTGTTTGGGATATTTATTTCTTTCAAATTGTAACATCCTGCAAAAGCACCCCTCTCTATTTCTTCTACAGAATCCGGTATCTTGGCAGATATTAGTTCGGTACAGCCATTAAAAGCCTCTTCTCCTATGCTTTTCAAACTATTGGAAAATGTAATAGATTTCAGTGTTCTAACAGCAGCAAAAGACCATTGGTTAATATGTTTTATTCCTTCCTTAACTTTGTATGAAGATGCACTTCCAAAATAATCATATAAAATGTCATTTATATACACGGCATCTGTATTTTTACACAGATTATCATACCATAGAGTACCTTCAAACGCATAGACGCCAATAGATTTGACACTCTTAGGTATATTCATAGTTGTAAGATTATCACAACCATAGAAAGCCTTTTTACCAATGAATTCAAGTGTATTAGGCAAATAGACATTCTTTAAGTTTGAACAATCATCAAATGCTGCTTCCCCGATTGAAACGACCCCTTCATTTAACGTAATCGAAGTTAGATTCGTACAATTTGAAAATGCCTTTTTTTGAATTGTTTTAATTGTACCCGGAACAAAAATTGTTTTGAGATTATTTTCACAAGTTCCTGTAGAAAAAGCAAGATACCCCACACTGGTAACATTTAATGTTATCTGTAAATACTCGTATTCCCCTACCTCTATCTCTGTACTTACGATTTCCGGTATTGTAAATGAAGTTTTACCCAAAGTACTGCGACTCGCTGAACGGAATTCACAAGTATAAGGTGGCATTGTATCATTGGTAATAGTATAATAATTCCAATCATCGTCCCTAAATGTGTCTCCGATAGCAGCAAAGACAGAGGATAACGTACAAAACAATGCCAACAAAACAAGTACACTTTTGTGTTTCATAAGGAGTAAAAATTAATGGTTGATTTATGGGTAATTATATGTTTACAGATCAAGTGGTTGCAATGAATTAACGTGTCATTATACGGCAATGAACGTTTTCTTTATTACACGTACAGGCACAAAAAAAACGTGGACTCGACATTGTCGTTTCCACGATTTGAGGCTCTCGCATTGCCTTTGTATATCAGAAACGACAACGCGAAGCCCACGTTAATATACACCACCCTCTCCCGGCAAGAATGCCAAGAGAAGCCTAATTGCTTTCTATCAAACTATCGGATTATGGATTAGTTGTAATATCCCCGACACTCCACCTATAGCCGCAAGACACACCACGCCAACTCACCCAATTATACAATATAGGTTCCTTTTTGTGGTGCCGCATACGCCCAATACTGACCTTACTATGAGCGTTTGCGTTGCGTATAGGCAGGCAGAAAACACATATTCCCGCGAACATCTATCGTTGCACAGAATCGAATATACCCTGAAACTTGCGAGATCTCAAATCGTCGAAACTGAGCGTCAATAAACGCCTATACTATGTCTGCTCACTCAGGGATACGGGTAGTATGCTACGTATGAAATGTGCTTCTCATCACACAAATAATACTCCGTTTCTCTAAGTTTGCGGCACAAAGGTACAATAATTTTCTTAAATTACAAAACGAAAATCAATTTTTCTGTTATTTTATTTATTTTTACCCCCCCCGACGGTAATTTAGAACATTTTAACCATATATTAACGATGTATAAGGTAAAAATAGAACATGATACATTTTTCACTTTATAGCATATACAGATACGAAAAAAAAGTACAGAGACAAAAAAAGGAGTCTTGAGATGCTGATTTCTCTCAAGACTCCCAAAGTGGCGGCTACCTACTCTCACACAACAAGTGCACTACCATCGGCGTGGCTGA
>ERZ808259.176-NODE-176-length-40834-cov-66.311239_pt1 | contig 40834 bp, 49 predicted proteins | sample MGYA00521279_ERZ808259 | MGnify/ENA primary metagenome ERZ808259 (study PRJEB31516, sample SAMN03275586) | gut metagenome | biome: mammalia-associated habitat; material: feces | host: Papio cynocephalus | place: Kenya | collected 2012-07-27 ...
TCCTGCTCGCCGATCGGCAGCTGCTGCGCGGCATCCTCCGGTCGCTGCTCGTCCTGTCCAAGCCCGGCCAGCTGCGCAAAGGTGACGCCTTGCGACGGCTGCGGCTGCTGTGTACGCTGATCCATGTGTGTGTACCTCCTGTCAAATCTTTGTAAAAATGCTGATTGCCGGGTCTACCTTGCTGCGCCCCGTGCGCTGATTCAGCGGGTCGTCGCCCAGCGGGATATCTACCGTCCGCACGCGCGGCTTGATGGCGTGCGTCATGCACATATACCGGCTTTCGTCTGCGACGTGATCTTCGAGTGACGTGTCCAAGTCCTCCGGTCTGGTGGTGCTGTATATCATCTCCGGGATGGTGCGGATAAAGGCTTTGCACGTGTCAAAGACGTACAGCATCGCTTTGCCGTGATCGTCAAAGGCCATGCGGTAATGCAGCTGCGCCCAGCCGTTTATCCGGTCATTGTTACCTTTGTCAAAAAATACCCCTTGCTTTGCGGCGACGTCGGCGACGCTGATCCCGGACGCGTCGCCCCAGATTGCCGGGTCAGCAACGCCGCGTATCTTCCGCCCCCGCAGATATGGGTGCTCCCGCTCCACGCGCCGTACCTCGGCAAACTGCCGCTCCGGTGCCCATTTAACGCCCTCATTGGGAGTTTCTGTGCATCCGTACATTTCGAGGATGCGGTACAGCACACCGTCGTAGTCCATCGCCCACCAGCCGACGGAGAAAGGCCGCGCATAGCCGTAGTCGTACGAGCGATACACACGCCACTCCGGCGGGATATCAAAGGGACGTATGACGTGCGTCCATGCGTGATCGTCGTAGTGACTGGGATCGTCTGTAAATTCTTCAAAGAATTGCCCGTCCAGCACGTTGAAGTCGCCGTCCAGCCACGCCCGGCGCTGCTTCGGCGGCAGCGCTTGCAGCCGCTTGATGTACTCCGGGTCGGCTGTCATCAGCGCCCGGTTATCCCGGACGCCAGCGCGGATAAAGACATAGTCGTCCGGGTCTTCCAAGCCGCGGTAGCGGCGATCCACAAAAAGCCTCTTGACCCACCCGTGCCCCTGCCCGCCGGGATTGCACGTCAGGTACGAGCGCTTTGGAAAGCCGTCCACGCCGCGCAGGCACGCGGTCATGTACTGGTACTGCCTTTCGGAAAACTGCGTCGCTTCATCCAGAAAAAGGGCATTAAATTCCGTTCCTTGGAAATGGTCGAGATCATGGTCTGTCGCGCAATACTTGAAAAGGATATAACTCCCATTCGGGAAACTTATTTCCTTTAATTTGTCATTATATGACGCGATTCGCTGGTGCGGGTCTGGGTGGCCGCAGCGCAACAACGCTTTTAGCGGCTTTATGTGATTTTCTGTCAGTTCTGGATATGTTTTTCGGACGATCGCGATTTTGATGCCGGGATGCGCCAGCGCCAAAAGCACAGCCTTGCGCTGCACCGCCCATGACTTGCCGCCGCCGCGTGCGCCGCCGTACGCAACATTTTTCACAGTGCTGCGCAAAAATTCCGCCTGCCTGGGATTTGGCGTGCCCAGATCGAGCGTGACCGCGCCGCCTCCGTCTCCGGCCACCGCCCCCGAAGCCGCTGCGCGCCTGTCACTGGCTGTACTCATCCGCATCACCGCCCATCACGACGCGCACCGTCGGCGGAGCCGCTGTGGCCGCGTCTTGCTTCCGCTGCTCCAAAGCCAGCTTTCTTTCCTGCATCTCCATCTCCCAGCGCTGTATCTCAGACGGGAGGGAATTCAAGTCTCTGACTGCTTTGGTAAGATTTAGTAATGCTGTCGAATAGTCACGCGCTTCGGACGCCGACAGCGCGTGATCCGCTTTTTGCAAGACCTCGTCGATCCGGCACCCGAGCGTGTCGGCGCTGCTGATCAGCGCGCCGAGCTTTTTGCCCTGCTCGCGCGCGCTTGTGCGCAGTGCTGTGTCTAAGATGGTCTTTCTATAATCCGCCCTTCTTTTTACTAATCCTGCCTTTTTACCATGATCTGTCATAGTAGCTACACATATACCATGCTTACCACAAAGATCAAGATATGTACAGTCAGTAGTGATATACTCAGTATCTATTTTTTCCCAATCTATATTTGACATATATATACAATCTCCTTTCCGTATAGTATAATCTCTACGAGGATTATAACACAGAGTAAATACCGATTTCTACCCAGAAACTTTTTGAAAAAAATAAAAAACTTTGAAAAAACCTATTGACAAATGGTTTAAGGTATGCTATAATATAATCACGATAAATCGAGAGACACAAAAGACACGGAGGGCAAAATTATGACGAAGTTGGTTAAAGTACGCGAGCAGGTCGAAGATAGTTACACGGCGATCGGCTATGAGATCGTCTCTGGAGATGTGACGGTTGGTGCCATGACGGTCATGGCCAGCGACGACGGCGCATATGTGGAGCGGATCGACATCGACGAGCCGTACCGTGGGCACGGGATCGGCACGGATGCGCTGCTGCAAGCGTCCAGCATCTACGGTGGAATCGCCGTCGCGCCGGACAACGAACGCGCCGCGCATCTGTATGAGCGGCTGGGAGCAGCAAGCAGCTACGATGGCGCAGAGTACATCGACCAAGGCTTTGGCGTGTACGATATCTAAGTCAAAATTACGGTACGAAAGTGCCGATATGCGGCAAAACCGCCCAGAAAGGATGTATGAATCATGGAAAAACTTACCGTTGAAAAAACCTTCACTCTTTGGGGCACTGACTTCGGAGCGATTGAAATCGCTGAAAATCGCCGGATGCTGGTGAGCGTCCGCCTGGTGGACGATGACGATCTTTTCGACTACCGCGCAGAAGCGTATGTGGACGGCGCAGTGCTGATGGACATGACCGACGAGCAGTACGACGAGTGGCTGTCGGACGAGGATCGAGACGTCGGGGCTGTGTATGACCGCTGCGCACTGGACAATGGCATTTTCCGGGACGCGATCGAGGATTTGACGGACGATCTGAACCGCGCGATCGACGAGTGGCGCGGCATGAGCACTTTGGAAAAAGCGCACAAGATGGGGGTGCTGTAAATGCAGACCTCCCAAGAAATCCGCCGAAAGTGGGATCGAGAGCACAGCCGTGTTTTTGGTATCCGCCTGTATGACAAGCGGGATGCAGATGTCATAGCATGGCTGGACAGCCGAGAAAACAAATCGAACGCCATCCGGCTTCTGATCGAGAAAGAATTGCAGCAAAAAAAATAGAGCGAAATCGGTGCACCAATCCCGCTCCGCAAAACCCGGCGGCAGCTGTCCGCGTATAGGTTTTTCCGAGCGCCGCAAACCGGGGGAACCCGCCGCCGCGCTTCTGTTATCTTTATTTTATCATACTGTTTTTCTATATTTCTACCCAGTAACAGCAAAAAAATCCATGCGAATTAAATTTCATATTTCGTATCTTATGCCGATTATTTCAGAATCTATTGCAGTCCTATTGCAGTCTGAAATTGAATTTGCCGCAGTATTACTGAACATTTTCTTGAATGGGGTTCAGGAGGCCGCTGGTTCGATTCCAGTCACTCGGACCAGAAAAAGCCCAGTGCAGTGCGACAAATCGCATGGCACCGGGCTTTTTTCTATTTCCCTGTTTTAGACAAATGCGCTCACAGTCGGAAAAACTCTTAAAAATTTTTTCCTATTGCAGTCTGCGTTGCAGTCTCGGCTCGATACGCAACTCCGACTTTTTTCAGTCTTTTTCCACGTCCAATTCATCCGTAATTGACATTAGGGATTTTATGTCAGAATGTGTATAATGTGCTGTCATGGCGTAAGATGTGTGACCCATCAGACGCTGCTTGTCCACGTTTGGCGCGTCGATATTTTTTAGCATCGTGGCGTATGTGTGGCGGCAAGCATATGGCGGTCGAGATGTAACGCCGATCCGATCCAGTGCCGGGTAGTAATCCCGCGTACGGAAGTGAGACAAGTCCATCTTTCCCCCATCGTGCGCCGGGAAAATGTAGTCGCTGGGGCTTTCCAGCAGCCGGGCGACGATGGGCGCGATGACCGGCGGGATTGGCACGATCCGGTTTTTTCCTGCGGTGGTTTTGCTTCCGCCGATGAAGTATGCGCCGTGACAATTTTCCTTTTTGAGGGAAAACATCTCGTTTGGCCGGAATCCGGTGAAGATCAAGCACAAGATATAGTCGGCATATGGCACAAGACCGACAGCGTCGTATATCCGGCGGACTTCGTCCATGGTAAAAGGCTCGCGCTCGGTCGCTTCCTCTTTTTGGATGACGATATAATCCGCGTAATTTTTTGGGATTATATCGTTTTGTACCGCCCATTTCATGGTGAGGGACGCAGCAGCTTTCATATTTTCCCGCGTCCGAGTGCCAAATTTGCACGCGGAGACGGCTTCTTGCAGATCGTCTGTCTTGATTTCCGTCAGCTGGCGCGCCAGTAGGTCGCCGAAGTGGCGTATGGCGTACATATACCCGTCTGCCGTGCTCTTGCCGATCCGCTGCGTGTGTGTCTCCATCATGCGGTCATACGCGGCCTGAAAAGTGATTTTCTCCCGGTCTGCGAGCGGCTGCGCGTGCATACCCGGCAGCGCTGCGATTGCGTCGGATTTTTTCGTGAAAATCTTCGACCGCGTGATCCGCTTTCCGTCACAGCGGTATCCGACGGTGACGACGGCCACATAACGGTCGCCGCGCTTGTATACCGTCCCTTGCCCATTTCCGCGCCGTTTTACGGCTTTTTTCTTTTCCCGCTGATCTTTCCCGCACCATGGGCAAAACGCGGCTTCATCGGGCACGTCGCGCCCGCAGCGGGGGTTGATGCATATCATGAGATTCACCACCAAAATATTTTTTTTGAAAATCGTGTTATCGCTCTTGCATTTTGGTGCGCAGCTATGGTAAGATATGCTTGCGCACAAGGCTTTTCGCATTTTTCCCTTGTGGGCTATGATTCATCCTTTCTTATGTGGTGTGGCCGGGCGGTTTTGTCTTTCCCGCCCGGTTGCCAAAGATTGCTTCTTTCCTCATATCTCCGTTTTTTAGGATAGCAAACCGCCGTCGATCTTTATGGTCGGCGGCGGTTTGTCTTATGTATTCGGGTAGGCGCTTCCTTTCGTCTGCTGGTTTCGCCAATAGGCATACTGAAATGAACCGCGCACAAGATGTGGCACGCACGCCGTGCAGGAGCGCCACATTCCGTTGTTCATACGAGTAATCGCGCCCTCCTGATTGATGATGATGAAATCCCATCTTGACATATCCACATACTGACATCCGTACATATGGCAGAGATTCGTTCCATCGTCTTGCCAAACGCACACGCGTTCACAGAAGAATTCATACTCTTCTTTGTAAAATTCTGTATCTTCGTTGTCGGACATCCGCGCTTTCAGCTGGTTCAGCTCGACTTCGAGGGTGCCCACGCGGTTACGATTGTACGTCAGCGATTCTCTCAAATCCCCGTTTACATCGGTCAGATGCTCCACGTCGTTTTCCAGCCCGGATATCTGTTTTTCATATCCCGTGCGCTCATGCCAGTACAGGCCGGAACCCGCCAGCAGCAGCAGCGCCAAGAGAAACGTCGCGATTTTGAAGCCTTTGGAGCCGCTTTTCTTCTTCCGCTTGTATCCGCAGCTTCGGCATTGGTTTTCCCACGATTCGATTTTCGTTCCGCAGTCGGGACAAATCATTTCAGCTTTTTGCATTTTAACTACTCCTTCTTATTTCCAAATTTTCTTCCAGAATTTACTTGTAGACTTTGCATAAAATCTCATTCATAATTATGTCGAGGTGACTAATTATGAATTACAAAGATTATCAACAATCGAGGGACAGCGCGTGGAAAATCCTGCTGGACTGCCGCGTGGATGCGTTGCCAGTGCGTGTGTCGGCGGTGTGTCGGCAGCTGGGGATACATATCCGGGTGTTGGCGACGGACGATCCGCGCGACGGCGTGAGTACGATCATCGGGGGCGCGCCGTACATCGGGATCAACCGTACGCGGTCGCCGGAGCGGCTGCGGTTTACGGTCGCGCACGAAGTCGGGCATATCATCCTGGGACACGTCGGGCGGTGCGATCTGGTCAACCGGGAGCCGTCGCCGACGGACAATCCGGTGGAGCACGCGGCCAACGTTTTTGCGTCGCGGCTTCTGGCCCCGTCGTGCGTGCTGTGGGGATGCCGGGTGTGCTGCGCGGAGGATATTCGGCAGCTGTGCGGCATCAGCCAAGCGGCGGCGGAATACCGGATGGAGCGTATGCGTGTGCTGTACCAGCGCGGCAAATTCTTCACGTCTCCGCTGGAACGGCAAGTGTACTCCGCGTTCGAGGGCTTTATATATCGCCATCGTATTCCGGCAGATTCCGAATCGCGTCCGCTTCCTCCTCGGTGATATCCTTTTCGACGAAAGAGCCGTCGAAACCCGCGATCTTGATGTGGTACATCTTCGGCGGTGCGGTGTCCGCTTCGACGCGCTCCGCTTCCTTGTCCAGCACCAAATCCACCATTTCTTTGCCGTGCGCATCCAGCGTGCGGTATTTTTTTATCATCTCCAATTCTCTTACGCTTGGAGGTGCGTATCTTTCCGCCTTTTCCGCTTCGCCCATCTCATCCCGAAACAGCAGATTGGCATCACAATCGAGCACGTCAAACATCTTGTACAGGATATCTATTCTGGGAGAACTCACGCCGGTTTCGTAATTGCAAATCGCGCTTTTGGTTACACCGAGTTTGTCGGCCAGCTGCGCTTGCGTAAAGTCCAGCGCTATCCTACGTTCTTTCAGCCGTTCTGCAAAACTCACAATCTCACCTCCTTCACATATTATTATACTCGATATTCTTGAATTGTCAATATATTTATTTCAAGAAACTTTAATTTTCCTCTTGACAAAACAATTTACTTGTACTATAATAGTATCAGGTTCAAGAAATTTGACCATTCGGTAAGGAGGCGATTCAATTTGTCAATTATCGTAAACAACGAACCGGTGTCCAGTACGATCCGGCGCATCATCAAGTCCAAAGGGCTGAAAAACTCAGCAGTCGCCGAAAGAACAAGTTTTTCCAATCAGCAATTTTCTAACATTTTGTGTGGACGAAAGCAGCTGAAAGCGTGCGACATCCCGCAGATTGCAGCAGCTTTGGGCGTAACGCCGAACGACCTGTTCGCGACGCGGTAAGAGGAGGGATCACATGCAAACCAAAAACATCTACCCCAATCTTCGCGCCGCCATGGCGCGGTGCGGAAAGACAATTGCGCAGCTGGCGGAGGATACCGGAATCCCGCGGGAGGGACTTTCTCGCAAGGTGCGCGGCATAACACCGTTTTGGCTGAGCGAAGCTGCGATCATTGCCCGTTCGGTCAACTGGAAAGGGGATTTGCTCGAACTGTTCCAAAAAGAAAAAGCCTGATGCTGATGAAAGGATGAACCAAAAATGCAAGTCAAACTGACAATTGATGACCTGAAAAAGATGGACAAACCGTTCATCGGTCCGGAAGAAGCAGCCGCCGTAATCGGCTGCAAGTCAATGTCAATCCGCGTTTCGGCGCAACAGCAAGTCGAAACCGGGAAACAGTACCTGGGGTTCCCGTTTATCCGGATGGGCACGCGGACGTTCATCCCACGGGTACCGTTCATTCGGTATGTGGAAGGGGGTGTTTCGTGATGGGATACAGATTTCACCCCATCTATCCCGTGCTGGAAACCGAAATGCGGAAACGCGGCTTGCACCTGTACAATCTGGTTCCGGTGATGAACCGGTCGTCGAACTACATTTCGACGATCTTGAACGGGAAGAAGGAAATTTCCAAGCCGGAGCGGCTTTTGCTGGCAGAGTTCTTCAACATCCCGGCCATTCAGCTTTTCAACACAGGCGATCAACCGCCCCGTCCGTCGGAAACCCCGACGGCGAACGTCGCGGGTTCCGGGAATACGCTGAATGACCTGAAAGCGTCAAACGCGTGTTTCGCACCAATCGTCACGGTTGCCGCGATCCTCGGCTTTGAATCGGAAAAAGAATTTTTTGACCACATGGCGCATTTGCAGAAACCGTCGCTTGCCGGGTTCCCGTACAGCTTCATCGGACAAAAGCTATGGATTCCGCGAATCCCGTTCATCCAGTTCATCGAGGGGAGAGAACAAAAATGACCATCAAACAAATCCTGCTGTCCATGATCGTGGGCGGCAGCGTCGCGACTGCCATCCTGCTGGTGCAGGAGATCGTCACCAGCATCCGGGCGCGCAAAGCGGCTGCACAGGCCGCCCGGTCGTACGATATGGCCATGCGGGAAGCGCGTATTGCCAAAGAGCGCATTGCGCACAACCGCGAGCAGCTGGCGTTGGACTACCTGAACCGGAAGGATGTGCAGTGATGGGACGGCCAAAAAAATCCGTCTGCGAATCGTGCCGGTACGTCATGACCGCAAGCAGCGAATCCCACTGCGGATATATGCTGATTACCGGCATGATTCGCGGTGCGCACACCAAGGAATCCTGCCCCAAATGGGAAAAACGAACGCGGGAAAATTACCGTGGGCATTTCCGCCTTGACCCGAAGATGATACAGGAAAGCCGGATGCGAGATATGCAAGCAGAATACCGCCGGAGCGTGCAGCGCTTCGACGAAATGACCAAAGGAGCGAAGAAAAATGGGTAAGCAGAAAAGAGTACCGACCGCAGACATGAGCCGCCAAGAATGGCTGCGGGCGCGTAAAAACGGCATCGGCGGCAGCGACATCGGCGCGATTCTCGGCATGAATCCGTACCGGAGCGCGTACGCCGTATGGGCGGAAAAGCTGGGGATCATCCCGGAAGTCGCGGACAACGAAGCCATGCGGCAAGGGCGCGATTTGGAAGAATACGTCGCCCGGCGATTTGAGGAAGTCAGCGGCGCAAAGGTGCGACGCGTGAATGCCATCATTTCCAACTCGGACTACCCGCACATCGCGTGCAACATCGACCGGTCGATCGTCGGCTGGAACGCCGGGCTGGAATGCAAAACGGCATCCGCGCTCAACGAAAAGCGGTTTACCGTTGGCAGTTTCCCGGAGCACTATTACGCGCAGTGTGTGACGTACATGGCGGTCACGGAGTACCGCCGGTGGTATCTGGCGGTGTTGGTGCTGGGGCGCGATTTCAAAGTCTACCAGCTGACCCGCATCCCGGACGACGAAACGCCGGAATGGTGCGAATCGTCCGTGTATGTGCCGGACGCGGAATTTGAATCCATCCGCGAAATGGCCATCCAGTTCTGGCAGTACGTCGAAACGAAAACCCCGCCGCCGGTGGACGGCTCCAAGAGCACATCCGACACGCTGGCGGCCATCTACCCCAAATCGGTGCAGGATATCAGCGCAGACCTATCCGGGTTCGATTCCGCGCTGGCGACATACAAGCGGCTCAAAGCCCAGGAAAAAGAGATCGACGACGCGCTGACCGAAACCGAAAACCAGATCAAAGAATTCATGGCCGACGCCGAAAGCGGCGTTTGGGATGGCGGCAAGATTTCGTTCCGCAGCCAAGTCCGCACCACGTTCGATTCCAAACGGTTCTTCGCGGACAACCCGCAGCTGGATATCAGCAAGTACATCAAAACATCGACCACGCGCCCGTTTAAGGTGACGTTTGCAAAGGAGAGCAGGATAACATGACAGGATCAATTACCGCCGCCAAAACCGCCGCTATGGCGAAAACAGACGGACAGAAAACCATCCGCGACTACATCCGGAGCATGGAGGGCGAAATCGCAAAAGCGCTTCCGTCCGTCATGACGCCGGAACGGTTCACCCGCATCACGCTGTCGGCACTGAGCGCCAACCGCAAGCTGCAAGAGTGCACGCCGCAGTCGTTCCTCGGCGCAATGATGACCGCCGCGCAGCTGGGCGTGGAACCCAATACGCCGTTAGGCCAGGCATACCTGATTCCGTACTTCAACGGTCGGACAAAGAAGCTGGAAGTTCAGTTCCAATTGGGGTTCAAAGGGATGATCGATTTGGCCTACCGTTCCGGTCAAATCTCCACCATTACCGCCCACACCGTCTACGAGCATGACACGTTTGAGTACGAATATGGGCTGGAAACGAAGCTGAAACACATTCCCGCAAAGACCAATCGCGGCAGCGCGATCTATTACTACGCCACATTCAAAACCAAGGACGGCGGGTACGGATTCGAGGTCATGAGCCGCGAGGATGTGGAAGCCGTCCGCAGAGCCAGCAGCAAAGCCGCCGACAATGGCCCGTGGGTAACGCATTTCGATGAAATGGCAAAGAAAACCGTGCTAAAACGCGTTCTGAAATACGCGCCGCTGAAAACCGAATTTGTCCGCGAATTGTCCAGCGACAGCACCATCAAAACCACTATTTCGGCGGATATGTACGACGAGCCGGACGAAACCATTCAGGCCGAATACGCCGATTTGGAACCCGATCCGGAGACCGGCGAAGCGGTGCAGAAAGCGGGTGATGCGAAATGAGTTTGAACCACATCGTGCTGATGGGTCGGCTGACCGCCGCCCCCGAAGTGAAAACCACCACCAACGGTTTGGCCGTCACGTCGTTTACCGTCGCGTGCGACCGAAACGTTGGAAAAGATCGTGAGAAACAGTCGGATTTCATCCCGTGCGTCGCATGGCGGCAGACCGCCGAATTCATCGGAAAATATTTCTCCAAAGGCAGCCTAATCGCCGTCGAAGGGTCGCTGCAAAGCCGGAAATACACCGACAAAGAGGGCAAAAACCGCGTATCGTATGAAGTGCTGGTTGACCGATCGCATTTCACCGGGGAACGCCGCGAATCCGCTGCTGCACCACAGGCAGCGAACCAGCCGTCCGGAACGCCCGACACATACATTCCGGTCGATGATCCCGGCGATCTTCCGTTTTAATGGCATGGTACGGTGAGCAGGACGCAAGGTGTCCGTTCTTCCGCAGACGTGAGAAAAAAATGATCGTCTGTGAGGGGCTGGTGGATGAATCGCGGATTATCCTGTCGTATTCCCACAGTAACGATTACCAAATCCAATACAGCGTGTTTTGCTGTAAGAATTACGAAAAATGCGAAATTTACCGGCTCCTTATGGACAAGTATCAGGACTAAGGAGCAAGACAAAATGCCAAACAGAATATTAAAAGACGGAATCCGAACGAGCAAAAAAATCAACGCGTTATCGGACTTCCAGTTTCGTCTTTGGGCGTACTTAATCACATACGTTGATGACTACGGCAGAGGGAGCGCAGACCCGGAAATCTTGAAAGGCTTTGTGTTCCCGCGCCGGAAACGTGTAACAGAATCAGACATCGAGAAGGCACTTGCAGAATTGGCGGGTACGGGCTGCATTCTCCTCTATAAAGTTGACGGAGAATCCTACTTCTACTTCCCAAACTGGAGTGAACACCAGCGAATCCAAGCGAAAAAATCGCGATTCCCTGAACCTCCTGATTTTACCGATGATTCACGCGATTCCGCAGAAGCCAACCGCAATCAACCGTGTGTCACGGTGGATCACGGTGAAACACCGTCTGAATCCGAATCCGAATACGAATCCGAATACGAATGCGATTATACGCTTTCGTCTACGCCGAAAGCTGGCGCGGAGCCGTGTGACGTCTCCACCCCGGCGGCGTCCCCGGCGGTGATCGAATTCCCGCTGAATGATGGGACGGGATACGGCGTGACCCAGGCTTTTGCCGACGAGATGGCGAAGCTGTACCCCGCCGTGGACGTGATGCAGCAGCTGAACGCCATGAAAGGCTGGCTAATCGGCAACCCGTCCAAACGCAAGACCCGTACCGGGATCAAGCGATTCATCACGTCGTGGCTGGCACGCGAGCAGGATCGGGGACGCCCGGCCACCCAGCAGCGACCGTTTGCACCAGCGCCCGGCAAAGGTGCTGCGGCCAGCGACGCGTCGTACGACCTGGAAGCCTTTGAGCGCATGACGCTGTACGGGATGGGGGGTGAACCGAAATGAGAACGTTTTTCGTGCCGGTTCCGTACTCAAAACACCGCCGCGCAGAATTCAAGTTTTTCCTGCGTGCTGTAATTCGAGCCGTGCCGAGCCATTTTTGCGGGCTTTGCGGCTCTGACGTCAAATTACACGTCAAAATATTTTTCCGCAAAAATGGGGCATCAGAGCGAACGAGAGACGCATACCCGCTTCGGCTCATTTCAACGTGTCTGCGGGAGCAGGGGGTGAACGTCGTGGCCGCTCACATGGACATTGTCCAGAATTCCGGCGTGGCGTTCACTGAAATCCGAATGGAGGTTGTGAAAAATGACAAATTATGAAGTCATGGACTTCTTTGTGCCGGGGATTCCCGTCGGGAAACAGCGACCGCGTGTCACGCCGCACGGTACATACACACCGGCAAAAACCAAAGACTATGAACGGCTGGTAGGACGCTACTACTGTGCCAAAACAAACGTCCGCCGCGAAGATTACACTTGTCCGGTCAAAATGATGATTACCGTGTTCGTCGCGCCGCCGCGCTCCATGAGTAAGTCGATGCGCGAAAAGGCGCTGCAAAATGCGTTCGCGCCGACAAAAAAGCCGGACATTGACAACGTCGCAAAGTCGATTCTGGATGCGCTCAATGGGCTGGCGTATCAGGATGACAAGCAAGTGTGCGATCTCAGCATTCGCAAGCTGTACAGCACCGATCCCGGTGTGCGTGTGACCATGTACTGGTGGACGGGTATAAAGCAATGAGCCGGACGAAATGCAACGACGACTGCTTGCACTGCGTTCTCCCGGATTGCAAAAAATCCATCCGGGATTGCGTGAAGCCAAGCAAAGGCTGCGACAGGCCGACAAAATACATTCGCATGACGGACGGAATCAAAGGAGAATTCACCATGCCGTTCCGCCATGCCATCGCAGGAGAAAGAAAAATCAGACGTGTTAAAAATTGAAAGGCAAATCGCAGACAAGGGCGGTGATTGACCGTGAAATGGACGGACGAGGAAAAGGAAATCTTGTATGACGCTTCCATCCCGTTTGCCACGCGCGTGGAAATGGTCAACCGGCCAAAAAACGTCGTGTATCAGTATCTGTACAAGGCGTTGCATGATAAGAAAAGCCGCCCATCAAAGCAAATGCGCGACGCGGTGATTATGGACGCCACAATCCAGCCAAGAACCGCCGCAGCTTTGCTGGGACTTACACGGGGAACCGTGCTGAACATCCGACGCAAACGCGGTGTGGCGAATCCTCGGTATTGGCAAGGCTGCGAAATGACGTGTCCAGAGTACTGCCCATATGAGGACTGCATGATGCCGCAGGATATTGCAATTTTGGAGAACGAAAACGAAATGCGCGCCAGAGCAAAAGCGGCGATGAAACCAATCACACGGAAAAGAAAGGCAGTAGACCAAAAATGAGACAAAAAAAGCTGATGGAAATTATTGAAAAACATACGCTGTGGATCAAAGGGGAAGCTGGCGGAGATCGCGCAGACCTCCGCGGGGCAGACCTCAGCCGCGCAGACCTCAGCCGCGCAGACCTCCGCGGGGCATGCCTCCGCAGCGTAAAAGGATTGCTGTCCGCAGATGACAATGAAATGTGGGGATGAAAAAATGGGTGAATTCATTGACAAAGACAGAGTTTTGAGGATTCTAAAAAGGTATTCGACTGAAAATGGCAGTAGTCTTGGCTTTCATAGTGGTGCGGTTGACTGCGTCATGGAAGAAATTGACATGATCGAACCCACCGACGTGGAGCCGGTGCGGCATGGGAAATGGATCGAGCAGAGACAGTCATTTGATATTCTGGGTGGCAGCGGTACGTGCACCGGCACATACCCTACGTGTAGCCTGTGCGGCACTTTTGAGACCGGACTACACTTACGGACAGAATTTTGTCCCGGGTGTGGTGCGAAGATGGACGGAGGTGATGAAGATGCGCGTTCTTGTGGCTTGTGAAGAATCGCAGACGGTATGCATGGCTTTCCGCGCACGCGGACATGAGGCATACAGCTGTGACATCCAAACCCCATCCGGCGGGCATCCGGAGTGGCATATATTGGGCGACGCACTGACTGCCATCCGTGCAGGCGCGATCGAGACCATGGACGGCGTGGTGCATGATATCCCACGATGGGACTTGCTGATCGCGCATCCGCCGTGTACATATCTGAGCAACGCAGGTGCGCGTCACCTGTGGAAAGGGCATCAATTGCAGGCAGAACGGGTAATGCTTGGTATAAAGGCAAGAGACTTTTTCATGCGGTTTTGGCAAGCCGACGTGCCGCGGATATGCGTGGAAAATCCGATCCCAAGCCGAGTTTTTTCCATGCCAGATTACACTCAAATCGTACAGCCGTATATGTATGGACATCCATACACAAAAAGGACAAGTTTATGGCTGAAAAACTTGCCGAGGCTGAGGCCGACGCACAAAGTCGATCCAGTCGGATCGTGGTGCCCAAGCGGAAGTTACAGTGGCAGCCATGAAGATCGATTCAGAGGGCAGTTTACTACTGACAGAGCAAAAAACCGTGCCAAAACTTTCCCAGGAATCGCCGCCGCCATGGCGGAGCAGTGGGGAAATTTGGAGACAGGAGATGAAGCAGATGAAAATTGAAAGAGCGATTGAGATACTGGATCCCATGCACCGAGAGAGATACGACAGCGTCGAGACAGTCGAGGCAGCATGCCAGATGGGTATGGACGCGCTGAGACGGGACATCCCGTGCAAGCCGAAATACAGCCGGTACGTCAGCGGGCAAGGGTATTTCACCGCGATTGCGTCCGAAAAGGTTTGCGGTCACTGCAAATGCGCGTACACCGTAGTTGCCCCGCATTCGCATTATGAGTTTTGCCCGTACTGCGGACAACGTCAGGAATTTGTGGAGGTCAAAAAATGAAAAACGCATACTTCACGCAGCTGAAAGCGGTCAAAGAACAAAGTTTTCAAGACGGAACCATGTCGGGAATCAAGCTGGCACTGAACCTTGTGACCATTGCGTTGTCCAACCGATACGGATTCGGCAAACAGCGGATTGCGGAACTGGAAAAGGAAGTGAACGCGCTGTTCAACGAGATGTGCGACCTCAACGAGCCGGAATTGACGTACCAGAAGATGGAACGCCGGATGAAAGAGATTCGCGGCGAAGATTTTAAAATCGAATTGTGAGGTGGATTCACATGGTTTGGTTTGTGATTGGGGTTATCGTCGGCGCATTCGTTGCGTCGCTGACATTCGCCATTTGCACCGCAGGAAAGTAAAGAAAATGACCATCCGAAACCGGATGGTCATTCTTTTAAGTATCGTCGTTTAATTCGGATTCCGAAGTTTCCCCGCCGGGATCAATTTCTTTTTCGCCCTTGTCCTCGACGGTGTTTTTCACCCGCTGCAAAATCTTCGCAAGGAATCCCGGCATCGGCACGCCGATTTCAGACAGATTTTCCGTGATGGAAATCGCTTCATTGATAATCAGCCACAGGGAAACCAGCGTCCCAAAATATGCGCTGGCCGCCATCGGAATCCCAATTTCGGTGCCGCCGCAGTAAAGCAAATAATCGGCGACGACCGCGACCGCAACGGTTACGGCGTACATGACTTTCTTCAAAAGTCCTTGCCAGCCGCGCGTGCTGTTCAGCGTACCGGCAACCCCGGCCTTGACCATGCCGGTGATGTAGTCCAGCACCATCACGGCCAGCAGAACCAGAAGCAGCGGCAGCAGCGCGCCAATCTGCGACAGCAGCCACGCGCCCAGCGCTGCGATCCCCGCCGTGATCCCGATTTCCGCCGAATCCAGTTTGCTGATACTCAGAGATCGAAAGAAGTTAATCATGGCGTTATACCCCCTTGCTCCATGTGTCGGCGATGTTCGACCACCCGACGTATTGTTTCCCGTTGATGGTCGTGCAGACTTGTGCCCACGTCGCGCCGTTGACGGTTTTCGTTTCGCCGCAGATCAAGATCGTGCCGACCGGCATACTTGCGTACACGGTCGAATTCCCAACCCCAGCAGCAACGCGCAGATTCAAGCCCTTTGCAGTTACTTTTCGGATCATAAGTTTACTACCCCCCATTGATGTATTTTGTGCCGCCGGTTCCGGCAGCTGTTTGACGCCTTTGAGATACGGTTCCGGGTCAACCAATTTGCCGTTCAGCAGGAGCGACAAATGCAGATGAATCCCGACGGCCAATGTGCCGGTCTTGCCCATTTGCCCCGCAACCTTGCCTTTGGGCAGCTGCTGCCCAACCTTGACCGTGATTTTCGCCATGTGGCAATATCTCACCGTCACGCCGTCATAGCCGTATTCCAAGCAATTCCCGTGCGTGATGGACTTGTACACGCGCTGCACGGTACCGGCGCAGATCGTGCAGACATCCAGCCCGGCAATGGTGCAGCTGTCAATGCCGCTGTGCGCGCTGCTGTACCGGCGGGTAATCAGCCCCGTTCGGTACGAATTGCACATGATCGGCGGATATTCTGCGATCCGCTCAATGATTTTTGCCATCAAAACCAACCCCCTTATTTGATTTTTTCGTTGACATTCGTTGCGAAAAAAGTGTATAATAAAACAAAAATGCAGGAGAGACAACCAATGGAATATTTACCGCTTCATATACTCAACACCGTATCCAAAAAGTACCCGGATGCATGGGCGTACATGGAAAACATCCACCAGTCCAACGGAAAAAACGAAAGTCCGGCATGGCCGGATTGGTGCTATGCCCCAATGGCCGCCGCGCTGGCCGTTGCTGCACAATCCGAAAAAGGATTGTTCGGTCAATTGCGTGCCGTCTACGACGCGCAGCAGATCGATGCGCTTGCACCGTGGCGAATCAGCAAAGAAGTTTTCATCATTGACGAATCGCTGGAACAAATGCTGTTTCAGCAGGCGGACGACGCGGCGGTTCCGGCTGAAATTCTGATGCAGATTCCGTATCCGTGTTTTTACGTCCAGTTTCACCACTTTGATTTTCAGAACCGCACCATTTCCGGCGCGTTCGTTCATCTTGAATACGACGTGAAGAACGATTCATCGGAACTGCGCATTCTGTTCGCATTCCCGGACGGTTCAACGCTCGGATTCCCGATTCATATCAACGCCGGGAATCTCGAAAACAGCGAACACGTCACGGTTCAGGAAGCCATCGACACCATCGGGACGGACAGCCCATTGAACGCGCTGCGCGGCATGATGCAGACAGAAAATAACGCCATCAAAACCGCGCTCAGCAAAGCGTTGCAAATTGTGCTGTACCTCTGCGCGCAGAACGCCGAAATTTCGCCGAACAAAGAGCAATCCACCGTATACAGGCGCGGCAAAAAAATCCGCGATTCTTACGCTGAGATTCGCAAATGGGACGTCGGCGTGCGGATTGGTGCGGCGGTCAAGGCCAGCAGCCAACCCGCATCCCAATCAAGCGCGCATTCCGCACACGCTTCACCCCGACCGCATATGCGGCGCGGGCATTGGCACAATTTCTGGACGGGTTCAAGATCGAAGCCGGACGAACGCAAACTTGTCCTGAAATGGGTCGCGCCGACGTTCATCGGCGACCGGGACGAAACGCCGGTCGTGATTCACAACGTGAAATGATTCCAACGCACGCCAACGCACGCTGCAACATTAGCGTGCGTTAGTTTTTGCCTTCCATGCCATTCAGCAACCCGATCAATTCCGTGTACTGTTCATCCGTCAGCCGACCAGCCGCATAAAACACATCGATTTTATCCGCCAGCCCTACGGTATTCCCGGTATTGATTAACGCTTTACAAATCCGATACGCCATTTAATTCACCCCCTCAATGCCCATTTCATACAAGCAAAGGTTGTATTCTGCATCCGCCCATGCGGTTGCGACTTCCTCATATGTCGGTTCGGTTTCTTCTTCCTCAACCGGGGGAAGATCGTATTCTTCCCATGTCAAATCGGCTTTCAGCTTGTACCCCTTGCCATCCGCTTGCGGGCGGTTCTTGATGATCTCCATGATCTGGTCGTACTCGGCGGAGGTGATTTCGGGTCCTCCCGCGCCGGTGCCGATGGCGATGAGGTAATTGGTTTCGATTTTTTTGTAATATCTCATCATTATAATACAAGCCCCCATCGATAAGTCCTGCCAACGATTAAACCATGAGTACGGGTATCAGTTGTCTCTTTTGCATAAAAATATAGCTCATGGATACTGTTGGTAATTGCGCCATTGAAAAACCCATATTCCGTGGAATTTGCAGTGAACGAATCCCAAAAATTTGAAACGCTTTCGGCACTTTTTGTTATCCGATTTGAACCGGCTTCTTGATATACAAGCGCCATAAAAGACGACACGCCATTGGAACCGGAAGTTGGCAATTTACCCCTGCTCTGCGCCACGGCGATATATGCCAAAGGTCGTACCGTCTCATGTGTTTTATCTGATGACGAGATCCCTGAATCCTCAAACAAATATCTGGCCATGGGACGATTGTTCAAATTTAATCCATATTCATCTAATGCAACAGAAATTACTCCGGCTTGTGTCGGAGTAATTGTTCCGGTAATTACACCACCCCCCCACTTCGATCCCATCAATCAAACTTGCCAAACCCGAAAGCATCGTGCCATCCGGGACAGTCACGCCTTTCCCCTCGATTGCGGTTTTAATCGCGGTTTTTGCGGCTTCAATCCTTGTGATTTCAGATTGTACGCTCATACGCGCACCCCCTTAAATCGCCGCCAATGCGGTTTCGATATCATCCGTCAGCGATACTTTGCCCGCGCCCGAATGATAACCAGCCGGGACGGTATATTCTGTGGTAGTCAGCCCATCAATGGTTGCGGCAACCGCGCCATTATTCACCATCGTACCAGCCTTTTCCGCGCCCGTTGCATCCACAAAAACTTTGTTTGCCAGCACATCGCCAGCCGCCGCCGTTACGCCCGAAACATCGCCGTAGTTGGACGGAATCGCATTGACTTCCACGCCCGACAAACCATCGTATCCCGAATCCGGTGCAATGCTCTGTTTGCTTTTTGTAGGCGTGACGGTTTTCGCTTGCAGTTTCGGAGCGGTGTTCACATTAACCGTGACTTTCGACAGCACTTTACCGGCTGTCGGCGTGACCGTTCCATTCGCAGTGGCGGTCTTTTCTTCGGTTACGATCTGCACTTTGCCGCTACCGTTGTGATAGCCGCCCGGAACGGTGTAGCTTTTCGTGGTAGTATCCAGCGTTTTGGACACTGCGCCGTTTGCTTTGATTGTGTCAATGGCATCCGCGCAATCACTCAGTGTCGCTGCGCTTTCTACAAGCCCAAGGGCGACCAGTTTCGTGCGGATTTTGGATTTCAGGTTTTGGAGCCGCGTAATTTCGGTTTGAACACTCATTTTTTATTCCCCCAATCACAGTGCCGCAAGTAGCGCTTCAATATTTCCAATCTCGGTGTGCACAGCGCCACTTGTCACAGGCTTTGTATTGTCTTGTTCAACAGCTGTCGCGGTGTCCACGGACAGCACGCCATTTGCATCAATTTTCAGGTTTTCGCCCACCATAATTTTCCCAAGCTGATCGGTGGACGCAATCGGAACCGGCGGTGTTTGCACGACAGTATATGCTTTCATCTTAAGCCGCAACGTTTCCGGCTCCTGAATCTCAAATTTCAGCATCGAACACACCCCTCGTCGCAAGATCGGAAACATCTATGTATCCAATCGAACACCCGATGTTGTTTCCGTTCACAAAGAACACTTCCGCAAAGCAAAACTGTCGCCCGGTCATGTCAAGCGTTTCCGCACGCGTCACCGGAACCTGAAACGTGCTGTCTGCGTCCGTAAAGGTCACATCGCCCGGATACGTTTTCAGCACATTCCCGATTGCGAACACGATTTTCGACACATCGGATTTCGTGAACCCGGTAACTTTAATTGGAATCGAATGCTGGTCGCCCTGCATCATTGCCCACACCCCCATTCCGGTTTCCCGGACGGGAACACCGTCCCGCCCGGTTATAGCTTTAATTATACATGATCGTCGCTTGATTTATCTACCCACCGAATTGCCTTTTCTGCGGTTTTCGTCCAAATAACTTTCCACCCATCCGGAAACGGTCTTGTTTACGTCGCTGTACAACCCGGTGGAAGCCAGGTATTGCACCACGTCCTCCATGCCGCTCTGGTTCTTTGCCAGATAGTACGACAGGTACCGTTTCTTTTGCGCGGTGGTGATTTTGGATTTCACGGTCGCCGCTGCGCCTTTCTGCAATTCCTCGTCGGTTTCGCCGGGGAATTTCTTTTTGCGATTCGCAACCTCCGTTTTCACCATGGCCTGAACGTCCGACCGCACCGATTCATTGATTTTAACCCCGGAATCCATATCCGAGCCGGACGCAAGCCGGTAGATGGAACGCGTATTCGTAATGATTCCGTTGACCAAATTCCACCCGTTCTGAATCGGCAGGCCGAGCAGCGTTGTGCCGCTGAAAATCAGCTTTGAGACGTTTTTCATCGACGGGTCATCAAATACCTTGCGCGTGTTGGAAATCAGCCCGTTCACCTGATCCAGCGCTTCCACCGTGAACATATCGTCGGAGAACCAACTGCCGGATACCGCGTTCTCAATCGTCGTTTCCAAATCGGAACCCCACGGCGGCAGGAATACGCCAGCCAGCGAATTCAGCGTGTCGAGCAAAATCCGATTGGAGAACGACCACGCCGTGGTTTCGTCGTCGTCATCCTTGTATCGGTCAAGTTTGCCGAGCAGCAGCCGCCCAATCAGCGTCATAACAGCGAATACCGCTGCGGATTCTACCTGGGACGCAACCGCCTTTGCGAATTTCTTCTTTGCGGCGGTATATGCATCCGCGTCGCCGGACTTCTTCGCCGTGTACATTTCGCCGTAGGTGTTCCAGATAATGCCGGCGTTTTGCAGCGGCTGCGTTTTGAACATGACAAGGTACCGGCTGATTCCGGTCGCCTTTTGGACTTCCGGACGATGCAGCACGTCGTACATCGGCTGCGTTTCCTCAATCACCAGATCGTACAAATCCGTTACTTTCTGCCAATATGTGTCGCTTTTCACGTCGATTCCGGGGTTCTGAGCCTGAATATCCTCCTTGCACATATTCCAGAACGTCGCGGTCGTCAGGCAGTCAATGCCTTGAATCCACTTCGTCGGATTGATTCCCGTCGGAATCTTGTTGATGATTTTGGACGTTTTTGACAGCCCCGTTGCGATATCTCCGAGTTCCTGCGTGGACAGCCCAATCCGGCGCATATAATGCTGGGCGGTATGCGCATCGATCTCGTCAATGATCGACTGATAATTCTTGCACGTCCGCGCGAATTCCGCCGTGCTGGTCACAATGTTCCGGTGCTTCAAATACAGGTACGCCGTTTGCAGTGACGCCGCCTGTTTCATGGCAACCGAGACGTTGAAATTCAGCGTAGCCGACGCAAAGTTTGACGAGACTTTCGCAACAGCAACATCCAGCGCGTTATTGCTGCGCGTCCGGGAACGCTGCACATCCTGCACCGCCTGTTCGATCAGGTCAACGCCGTACTTATTCCAAACACCGGAAACCGATTTCTTCACGGTCGTGCCGTTATCTTTGGAGTTCCAAACCTTGTTGAAATTCCGGACCGGGATTGCCAGCCCGTAAATTTTCCCGACTGTATCCTTGTGATCGGAAATAACATCGTTCAATCCGACAATCACAATCGGCTGAGACGCGTTTGTTTTCTTCTCTTTCAGAATGCCGGAATTCTCGATCAACGCGGGAATATCCGCCGTGCCGTCGATTTCACGCACCACAAACGACGGGTCAACTTTGAACGGGATGTAGGATTTGTCATTCGCGACCGTGTAATGTTTCAGCCGCAGCATGGTTTCGTTGATCCGTTCTTTGGCGTCAACATCGAAAAATTCATGCGCAGTTTTCATGAATTCCTGCGAATAGCTGTCGCTGACCATCTGTTTCAGTTGCCGGATTTTCCGTTCATCCAACTTTGTTACAGCCGCCGCCATCGTCGCTTCACGGATTTTGCGCTTCTTCACAAGATCGTAATCCAGCACCACAATGCCGCCGTCCGCGTTTGACATATGCACCATGCCCGGATTCGCCTGTTCGCGCTCCCACGACATCACCGTTTGCATAATCTGCATTTTGGTCATGTACACCGCGTGCCCGTTTTCGTCGCGCAAATCGGTTTTCAGCTTTTCGCCGACCGCTTTGTTGTATTCCGCCTTTTGGTTGATTAAATCGGCAAATTTCTTTTCCGTTTCCATGACGAACATATTCTTTTTCTGCACGCCGTCGTTGATATCCTCAAACAGCTTGTACAGCGCGGACGAACGATCATAGCCGGAAATCCGCTCGACGTTCCGCATGGCGGACAGGCTTTGGCCTTGCACGAAATCCGAAACGGGGGACAGGAATTTCGCAATTTTCTTATCACTCCGCCGAATCTGTACGTTCTTCTGCTCGACGATAATTTTTTGCGCAGTCTCCTTCACGCTGGCACGGTCACGGCTGCTGATTAAATTCTTGGCATCCACCAATGTTTTCTGGATTGATCGAATCACGCGGTACACGCTGTCCAAATCGCTGACAGACATATCCGCCACCGTTTTGCCTTGCGCGATTTCTGCCAGCCCATCAATCTGGTTCCGCAATGCCGCGTCGTATTCGGACTGGAAATCCGGATCGTTGTCCGTTTTCAAATCTGCGTACCGGTCGCGCAGTTCGGCCAGCTGCTGCGCAAGGGTTTGCTGTTGTTTCGCGTCCTGTGCGCCGCCCAGATTCAGCGTTTCGAGCAGATTCTGCATCGCCGGGGCAAGGTACTGCGGAATATACCGGTGCTTGTTCGGGTTCCGCATCTGTGTCACAAACTCCTGATATGCGCGTTTGATTTTCCCGCGCAGTTCCGTCGCGCGGCGATCCTCACGGTACTGCTGCAAATCCTGCCGTCCTTTTTTCCGCATGGCTTCCACTGCGGCGCGGCGTTCCGCATCCAGCACCTTTTTCAGTTTGGTGGTTTCCATCTGGGTCAGGCGGCTTTCGTAGCGGGCGATATCGTCGCGGGCAGTCGCTTGCTTGTTCAGATTCTGCTGCAACGACTTCACCGCCGCGCTTTGCTGCTTCTGCTGATTTTTCAGCTGGGAAATGGTGGCCTGATACTTCTGTTTCAGCGCCGCCGTTTTCTTCGCGTGCGCGGCGCGCAGTTTGGCAATCTGCTCGCGGTGTTTCACGTCCGGAGATTTGACGGTCGCAATGTCCCAAAATCCGTCATACACGTCCGCCGAAATATCGCGAACCATTGCATCCATGTCGAATTCAATCTGCACCGGCGTGCGTGCGGTGTCGATGATTTCTTTCAGCTGCAATACCATTTCGTTTGTATTGGTGATTTCCGGGTCGAACGCCCACGCATATTTTTCGGCCATTTCGCCCCACAGCACATCAATGCGCAGCGCGGATGGATTGTCCGTCAGCTTCACCACACTGCCAATGGATTTCTTGAATGCCGACAGATTGCCGGAATCGTACTGAATTTCGGATTTCATGGTATCGTCGAGGAATACGGACGTCCCTTTCAAATCCGCCAAAATGGGCGCGTATTCTTCGTTTCTGGCGGTCATGCCGCTGCGCTGCTCCACCATCCAATCCGCGATCTCACGCGCGCGCTCGGATACGCCGTCCCACGCAATGTCCGTTCCGTTCGACAGCCATTTGTAATAGTCCATCAGCTTTTCCGACAACTGCGTGCTATTCTTGATCCCGGCGCTTTTCGCCAGCTTCCGCGCAACCGTATCCACCAACGACTGTTTCAGGACGGTTTCCGGCTTCGCTTTGGACAGCACCGCATTCAATTCTTTCAGATTCGGCGTATCCTCACGGGCGGCGGATTCATATCCCGCCCACATTTTTTCGGACGGTTCCGTTTTTACGCTGGGCTGCGCTGCGCTGGGCTTTGCATTCCGCAGCGTTTTTTCTTCCGTCCGCAGTTCTTCCAGCCGCGCATTCGCCCGGTTCAGCTTGTCCAACGTGTCCTGATACGCTTTCAGTTCCGACGCGTACGCCTGATACTGTTCCGACTGCTCCGAGAACACTTCCGACAGGATTTGACGGGCGGTTTTGGTGGGCTTGCGGGTGGAGTAACGGATATCCTCGTTTTCCGGATTGAACCGCTCAGACAGCGGAATCACTTTTCCGGAATCGTCACGGACGACCGGATCGGCGGATTTCACGTCGCTGGGGTTGAAAATGACATAGATATCCGCGCTGGTATCCATCTTCACCGAAGAATTCATGCCGCCGTTATCGCGGATGTTCCGGAATACGACGCTGTCATATCCCTGCTCTTTGGCATACTCCGCAATCTGTCTGGTGGTGTTGAGCCTTTTTACCCAATCGTTTTTGTCGGAAAAACTGTCGATGACTTTTTGAGCTTCCTCTTTGCTGTCCCACGACATCTTTCCGCCCGACCACTCCGCCGATCGCGTAGACTTGTTGATGATCCTGTAACGGTCCTCATCTTCCTCGATCTCGTATTTGCTGTCTTTTGCTCTAAAATCGAGGGCGTTCCAGTTATCCCCGTTGGCATCCACCGTCAGCGAATTGCCGAGTTTTGCATACAGCGAGTAGTTTCCGCGACGCATATTCTCCCGCAGCATCTCCCGCGCTTCTTTCACGCTGAACACTTCGATGGAGTACGCGTCCAACGCTTTTTCTACGATAAAAGCCCCTTTGTTCGGCGCTTTTCTGAGCAGCCGGACATTTTGTTCCAATTCCTGAATGAATGCTTCGTGACCGTCAAAAATGTTCGTCTTATTCAGCATCATCCAGAGCGTTGCGGAAATGGTTCCGTTGCTTTCGTAGTAGAGGTTGTGACGCAATGCATCCAATCTGGACGCTTCGGTTGAACCCTCCGCATATTTCTCTTTTAGCGTATCGATCAGCTTATTCAGTTCCGCGATCCCGCTGTCAACCTGTTTGGAAATATCCTCCTTGCTTTTTACAACGGAATAGTTATAGTCCATCCCGGTTTCCGGCGGGAATTTGTTCAGCATCTCCGCAACTTTCTGCGAGGAAATCTTGCTGATATCCGTATTTGCCGCATCGGTGATCCGTCTCGAACCGCCAACGCCGGAATAGGTGGACGCAATCTCCGGGCTGCTCGTCAGGAAAATGCTGCGCCCATCGTCCATTTTGGACAGGTCAAAATTGGTAAACCCGAAACTTTGCGTGCCGTGATACAGCAGCGGCGAATCGTAACCGGCTTCTTTCGCCGCCGCTTCCACCATCGCGTTCAGGCGCGCGGCGTTCTTCTCCGGGTCTTTGGCCAGTTCCGCGTATTCGGTGTCGGAGGATTTGCGGAGAGAATAACGCGCGTTTTCTCCCAATTCCCCGGCCGGACGCGTCGTTTGTCCAAAGTGATTTAGGACATCCATTGATAAAATATCCGGAAAATACTTGTTGACAAACTGCAAAATATCGTGTATACTAATAGTGGAACCGGGATGCGTAGCGGATTCACCCGTGAGCGCAGGGGATAAGCTCCCAGCCGGTTCCGTTTTTGCATTTATCGAATACAATGTATCTGTCACGACATCGACGGATGCAACTTGTCCTGAATATCGATTTATCACAAAGCGAACGATGTACAATTCGTCGCTTTTATTTTTTGCTGCTCCAACAAGGACATAGCTATCAGACGCAGTCTGAATCTTTGGATTCATTTCATTTACAAGTACGGAATTCTTAAGGATTTCACCAGATTTCATAATAACCGGAGCAACCAATTGCAATCGGCGATCCAAACCATGGGTCAACCCGTGCGTAGAAAGAATAACATCCGTATTGGCATCATCCACATGAATGACCACGTTCCCATTTTCATTATAGTGACCAAACGGCGCAGCCGCTTCCAGAGCGTCCGCCACCAACTGTTTGCGACCTTGCGACGATACTTGAACCTTTGCGTCTGAATCAATTGTTGTCAGGAACATATCCCGTTTGCTTACCAACGAATTATAACTGTAATCATTGGAAGATTTCCGAATCGAATTTTTCGCATTCTCCGCATTCTGCGCCCCTTGCGCCCCGTTGAATGTTTCCGTCGCATCCGCCAGCGCGTCGTTCCACCGCCGCTGCAATTCTTCAAAGTTCGCCTTTGCTTCCAGCAGTTCGGCATATTCGTTGCTGGTGCCGGTCACGCCCTCAAACGCTTTGGCGATCATGTTCAGCAAGTCGTTGATCTTCGCGATAATCTTTTCTTTGGTGCTGAGATTCGATTGCGCCAGCTTCTTAATGGCGGAGCCGTCTTGCAGCATCATTTCGCACGCATCCGCGACGACTTCGTCCAACGCCTGCGCCTCGGTCAGCCGCACGTTGTTCTTCTTCGCGGTCTCAATCTGCTGCACCATCAGCCGCTGCACCGTCGTGTCGTCGTAATGGTTCAGTTCGTCGAACAGGAACGCCCGGAATTCTTCGTACTGCGCCGGGGAAAACTCCTGAATAAAGTGCGTCAGTTCATGCCCCAGCGTGCGCAGCACGGCTTGTTCACCGATGGAACCGGAATTCAAGTCGAGCCAGATTTTCCCGTTCAGGTATTTGCCGTTCATCCCGGTATAGTCGGATTGAAACAGCACGAAATCAAGCCCGGTCAATTTCGACATTTGACGGACAAATTGGACAGCCGATTTCTGTTTTTCGCTGAGATTCGTCTGGTTTGTGTTGTTTTCTACGGAGCCTTTGCGCACCACAATAGACCCGGATTCGGTTTTGGCCAGTTTCCGATCCATCCACGCTTCTTGCAGTGTCCGGGTTTGGTTCTTCGCCGCGCGAACACCCGCGTCATACGCCGCACGCGCCTGTTTCGCCGTGATATCCGATTCATTCACGCCGTCCACCGCATTGCTGAACGGCAGGCCCTTTTTGCCGACGTCCGCAAAATGGTTCCACGCATCGGCATAGTCTTTCACGTCCATGCCGGAAACGTAATTATCCATGAACCGCGCGGCTTCGTCGCTGTTCATGTTCGCCGCCGCTTCCTGCAACAGCTGCGTTTCCTCGGCGGTCGCATTCGCGCGCTGCTGCACGGACGCCGCATTCTGATTCCGCACGTTCTGAACGTGCTTGCCGACATTGAACGCCGCTTTGGCCGCATCCTCGCCGACAACGTCCGCGAACCCGGCGTATTTTTCCACCGCCTGCGCAGCGGTCATATCCGACGTCGCATACGCGCCCGCCGTCACCATCCGATTGAACGAATTCACATACTGCTGCACGTTCTGCCCGTCGTAATGCCGCAGCATCGCGTTCGCTTCGTATGTACTCGTCGCCGTTTTCGCAACAGCCGAATACAACGCCGCAGCGCCCTCATTTTCGAGATTTAACGCGGACAAGGTAGTTTCACCGGATTCGGTCTGAACCGCCGAATTCTCCCCGTCAACGCGCGTGAATTGGCCGATGGAAACTTTGTTCCCGTCTGCATCCGTCGCTTCCACAATCGGGATGGACGCCATACGGGCAACAGTGTCGGATTTCTGGCGGTACTGCGTAACCGCTTCCTGAGATTTTTTGACAAATTCCGGCTGCACGGTTTCCTGTTTTCCGGTCGCCGTTTCCACCGCTTTGCTGGCGAAGTCTTTGATTCCGCCTTGTTTCGACAGTTCCGCAGCAACCGTCTGCGCCGCTTTCATTTCTTTTTTGCTCAGCGTGACGTTCTGCATCACGGAGGATTTTCCGTTGACGTACGCATCCGTGACGGCTTTTGATACGGCTTTCATCCGTTTTTCCGGTACGCCCAGTTCCGACAGCCGATCATTGATTTGCGCCGACACGGTGCCGACTGCGTCATTCCGAATGGACTGCTGGTACTTGTTGTACAGTCTGCCAACCTGTGTGGGGGACAAATCCTGCGTTTGCACGCCGCTCAATTTCTGCGCGAATTTATACGCCGCGCTGTTTTTGTCGGCATTCGCCACCGCGTCGCGCAGCCCCTGTACTTCGCCGTTCTCAATCAGCGCCGCGCCGTTGTCGTAGCCGCTGCGGTAGCGGTAGTCGCCGGTTACGGATGCGCCGATGGACATCATGCCGCCGGACATTGCGCCCAGCAGAAGCGATTCGCCGACTTGCGCGCCGAAATCTTTCGCGACTTGCGCTTCGGCTTCGGCAGCACTCATGCCTTCCATGATGTATCCCAGCCGCTTTTGCTCCAATTCCGCCGCGCCGCCGTTTACCCACGAATCCCATGCGGCGTTTGCAATATCCGTGAAAAATTCCTCGGAACCCTCGGTAAACGACTGTTTCAGGAAATTCATGACGTATGTCCCGAACGTTTTTTTGCCGGATGCTGCAAGCGATTTCAAATTCTCCAACGATGCGTGTTCAAACAGCGTTTCCGCAACGCCTGCGCCAAGCGCCGTTGCGACGGCCTGACCGTCGGACAAACCGCGTTTCTTCGCTTCAACGAGCGTATCGGATGCAGCGCCCATGCCCATCACGAAGTCATACGCGCCCAGCGCGCCAACGATCTTCGGAGCATTCGCGCCGCCGGTCACTGCAACGCCCAGCAAATTATCCGCAACGCTCATTCCGGCGTTGTACACTTTCGACAGCGCTTTGCCGCCGAACCCATCAACGGAATCTTCGATTTTGTCCGATACCGCAGATCGAATCACATTCGACGTGCCGCGAAAGGTGTTCAGTGTGGAATATGGGTTCGATTCTCCGGCGATAGCCTGCCCAGCGTTTACAATGAAACTCGGAATGGCCGTAAACGTATTGACAACAGGCGTGATTGCCGAATAAAGCGCAGACGTTCCGAACCCGCCGTTCTCGATGTTGGTTCGGATGGTCTGTTCCGATAAATCCGCCGCGCGCTTGTCGATGTTAATCAGGTTAAGGTATTCACTCGCGGCGTGGCTGCCCTCGGTGCTGAAAATGTAGTTATACAGCTTGCGTTCGTCGTCATTCATCAGGGAAAACGCAGACTGGGAATGTCCACCGATGTTTTGCGCGCCGGTACGGAAACTAAGAGACGGATCAAGTTTTCCATTTACCGCCTGATATTGTAAATCCTGAACAGAATCATCCACCCGGCTGCGTTCCGCAAAATCGCTGTTTTTCGGCGTTTCACCGTACTTTTCCTGCACGGTGATTTCGTTCTCTTTGAGCCGTTTTTGGGCTTCCAGATACGCCTTGCGTTCCTTTGCGGTATTCAAATCGCTTTGCGTGCTTTCAAGATTCTTGTATGCAGACGCATCCTGCGGTTTGTTCTGCGTCGGGTCGTACCGGGAAAAGTTGAGATACAGCGGCGTATTCTCCCGGTTCGACTTATCGAGTGCCGTCAACCGCTGGACTTCCGCATCCGCATCCGCAATCGCCTTGTCGTAGTCCTCGACCGTCGAATAGCCGGTCGTGTACCACTGATTCCCCAGCGCGCGCAGAATCTTCTCCTTGTCCTCGGTCGGGTCAATGTCCTGCTCGTTCTGAATATCCTGCTGAATTTTTTTCAGTTCGTCGTACGAATAGCCGCTGTACTGTTCCAGAATCTTGCGCTGCTCTGCATCGTCGAGATATTTGTTGTATTCATCCGAATCTTTGAATTGGCTGTAATAGTCCGTGCCGTTTTTCACATATTCGGACAACGGATCAAACCCGTCACGCATCTTCGTCAGGTTGCCGGAAATCGCATCAAGCGTTTCCTGCGGGACGGCGCCTTTGAAGCGTCCCAAATCAACATCCAGTGTGTTAATCGCCCGAACAATCGAATCCTTCTTTTGGGCATAGTCGTTGAATTCCGTATCGCCAATTTTCATATACCCGTTGCTGTATTTTTCGCCATAATCCTTGTACAGATTCTGGTATCCAGTCAGGATATTGTTATACTGGTTCATAGCGTAATTCCATGTATTCTGATTGATCGTACCGGTTGAACTCCGGTTCATGCGTCGGGTATACGCATCTTTGAATGACAGCATACCGCCGGACGTATTTGAATCTGCGTTCGTTGAACCGGTGGTATACTCAGCTTTGGAGGATGAGGCCGCAGCCTTATCCTCCATATACTTTTTTCTGGCTTCCGCAAATGTCATCATTGTATTCACCGTACCCTTTCAATCAGAATGAATAACTCGACCCGGATTTTGTTTTGCTCGTCGTAGCTTTCGTACGTGTCGAAGATTTGGAACCACTCGGTATGCCGTTTGCGTATTTTTCCTGCATCGCTTTCAGATAATCCTGGTAATTCGTAAATTCCACGGGCGTGCCGCCATCAGTAAGTTCAGCCGTAACCTTGCCACCGTTCGCGTTTTTTCGCTGCGCGAATTCGCGCGCGTCCATAATCCCCGTAAATCCGGTGATGTTCTTGAACGCGTTATAATCCTGTGCTACTCCGCTGCGGTACGCATTAATTTCTTCGTTCGTAAATCCGAGGGCTTTCAGTTTCCGCTCGATTTCTTCTTCACTCGCGTCCGGGTTCTGCGCACGAAATGCGTCAATTGCTTCCCAGTAATCAGCCTTCCGCAACTCTTTGATTTGGGTATCCGTCAATTTCATCCCGCTTGACGACTTGCTTGACGACTTGCTGGACGACGACGAGGACGCCGCTTTTGCTGCGGCTGCGGCCCTGTTGTTCCGGATGGTTTCGTTCAGCTGGTCGCGCGCAAGCTGGTTGGCAATCGCATCCTGCTGCTTTTTGTATGCAAACTGCTCTGCATACTGACGATCCGCTTCTGCGTCGCGCTGACGCTGGTATTCGGCGTTGTAGTCGTTCCAATACTGCGTCGTGTTGTACTCGCGGTCGTTGGTGTATTTCCCATAGTCGCGGTTGTACTCGTTCGCGTAGTCCTCGCCGTAGTAGTTTCGATCGTTTTGCAGCCGGGTGAGGGTGTCCGTATACTGCCCATATTCCTGCTGGCGCTCGTTGGACAACAGATTGTAATTGTTCAACAGGTCTTGCCCCTCCTGCTGATACTGCGACAACGCCAGCTGGTACAGTTCCGGGATTTTGTCGTTCAACTGTGTCAAATACTGCTGGTATGCCTGATTTCCCGCCGTTGCCGCGTAGGAATTTCCGTATCCGCCGGTCATGGCCGACGCCTGCGCGACGGTGTCCGCCATCGCCGTGCGGCCAAGCGCCTGATACTGGTCTTTATACTGGTTGTATAAAACGTCCCCGTTCAGGTCGTACGAAAATTTCTTTCGGTTCAGAATCTGATCGATCATCGAATCCAACTGACCTTGCCCGGAATACTTGAAATCTCCGACGTTTTTCAGCGCGTTTTCCGCATCCGTTTTCCGCTGCTGCGCGGAATTCACCGCGTCCGACGGCGTGTAATCCTTGTACGTGAAGCTGGGCGTGTATGTCGGATTCGTCCCAGTTTGCGTTTGGTTTGCCGCCGTATTCTGCGTCGGTGCCGTCGTCGGCTGAGACGCACCCGCCGCCGTATCACGGGACACGTTCAGCTTTTGCCCGGCATAGATCGTTTTGTTGACGTCCATGTTGTTGTTCAGCGCGGAAAGTTCTTTCAAAGAAATCCCGTTCGCTTTGGCGATCGACCACGGCGAATCGCCTTTTTTTACGGTGTACTGTGCCATAATTATTGCCCCTCCATTTCCAGTTCATTGATTCTTGCCCGTGCTTCCCGCCGCGCCACAATCAGCGTCTTGATTTCTTCCGGTACCGGCTGTCCCAACAGCTGGCATTCTGCCGCTTTGGTGATTTGGTAGTCGGTCTGAATCAAAAAAGTTTCCAGCCAATCCAGTTCCGCGTCGGTGTCAGACAGCACAGGAAAATCCTGCCGATACTTTTCCAAAGGTACCATATGGTAATGTTGCAGATCAATATTTTCAAACATAAAATCACTCCTTTTAACACCAGAGTCCGCACGCGATATAGTGTACATAAAACTGCTGGCTTGTACGCGGGAGGCTGTCATATGCCAGTATCTTTTGAATGCCGGTACTGCTTCGCTGTTCCAACTCGATGGATTTTATCAGTGTAGATTCAGATGTGAGCGAAATGTTCGGATAGCAGCTTGACGCAAAAGGCTGCGCAAAGCTGACATCGCCCGTCCACTCTCCATAGTAGCTGCTTCCGGTCGCAGTGTTGACATTAATTGTCACTGAGAAAGCGCCCCAACAGATCTGGTATCTCCAGATACGAATATACCCAGAATCATTTCCGCCGCCACAGCCCGTTTGATAGCTGTTGCCGCTGTCCCAAATAATGCGTTCTATGCCATAGGTGTCCGCGCTTGTCTGCTGCTGCCATTTCAGATCTCCACCCAAAAGAGCGTTGTACAGCAGAAGCCCATAGGAAGATCCGTCGCTCTGACCGTTCCGATGTCTGCACGATATCGCATTGTACCATGTGTTGGATGCGGAACTGAAGTACGTTCCAATGGACGATGGCTTCCACCTGAAATAGTCCATAAGGGTGTCCGTAGTTCCTTCTTCTGTCGCACCACTAACGAACGGCACACTGATGGTATCTGCCGTACCCGCATGATCCACATTGATATGCATACTTGAAATCGTTGCTGCTGTCGCACCATCTATATTGTCTACTGCTTCATCCACCCATTTTACATTGACAGCCGGATATGAGGGTTTGGTAAAGCCGACTACATCGATTCTATCATATCCTTCGACTTTGTAGGCGTATAATCCCCATGTGCTTGTGGATTCCTTTTTAATCCAATAATCTGTTTTCCAACCGTATACTTCGAATATAGCCAATCCTGGGTCCGCATTCGCTTCTCCTGCGAACATCACGCTCAGCCGCGACGGGTATGATGTATAGCCGCGCTGGATGATATCGAACGAAAACCCAATGTTCACATAAGTGCCGAATATAGTGATTTCCGCGAACTTCACATAGGTTTGCGTTCCGGGCGTGCCAGAGGCTTCATGCACCCACTGTCCCCCCGCCAGCTGGGCGGGTTTTGTCATGGTAACTGCATCGCTGAACTCCGCTGGCAGCGCGCATTCAAATTCATCTTTTTCCGAAACCTTGCCAAATGCGACCCCGCGCCCGGTTCCGTGATTATCCCAAAGCACAAAGCCCGTCGGAATGGATGCGGTTTCAATTGACGTACCGAAATAGTCGCTCAGCGCAAGCGAAATGACGTATGAATTGTCCGCTGAAATCGCCGGGGAAGATGTGAACGTCTGCGTGCCGGAGTAGCTTGCATCTGCCGTACCGGTCGAAAAGCTGGTGAGCGCGTTGCCGGACACGCCATATTTCAGATCGTACGTCCGGTTGTTTTTCCCGTCCAGCGACGACACCGTGTACGACATCTTGACCGCCAGCCGCTCGCCCTGGTCGGACGCGTTCCCGTCCTCGTCAATACGCCACGCGGAAAACTCACTGATCGTCGGCGGCGCGTAGTCCATCACGCTGATTTGTTCGGTCTGCGTGCAGCTGGCGCCGCGCGTATCGTACACCGTAACCGTTACATCCACCGTTCCGCTGCGGGACAGCGCATTCGACGTGAACGACGTGCCGCTGTATTTTACGCCGAGAATGGACGTTTCGCAGCCCGTAACTGCACTGCCGTATGCACCACCGGCTGTGACGGACACCGCCAGCGTTGATTTGCTCAACACATATCCGCCGAATTTCGCCGCCAGTCCCGCCGTCGCTTCGGATATGGACACCGCAGAAATAGTCGGCTTGACCGATGACGGGACGTGTGCGTAGAACCAAACCGTGTTTGACCCCACATACGTTGATCCGCTGTATGTGACAACCGTGATGGATCCCCAGCCGCCAGCCGCCGCCGGAATATCACTGCAAAAATCCATCGGAATTGTCCATGCCACATTATCCGTTACACCCGTACCAATGGTCGCATTTTTACTCGCCCAACTGTAACTCACCGTGTGCGTGAAGTTGGACGACGCGCGGTTCATGTGAATGGTAATGGTATCGCCGATATTCCCGACATCCTGCGTGTGATTTGGATATGTGATGCACGACGGGGACGACGCGCGGGGGATGGTGGTCAGCGTGATCGTCGTGCTGATCGTCCACGCGCCGGACAGCGTCGTTCCGGACGGAAACTTGAAATATCCTTCGAGCGCAACCGACCGTGTTCCGTCTGCGTTGTGCGAGATATTGCCCGTCCACGACGCCAGTTCAACCGTTTTGGAATTCCGGGTATCAATGTTTGCTTTGCTGGTTGAATACTTGGCGCCGCCATCAACAGACAACGAAATCGGCAAATCGTTATATGCTCGATACGATGAATTTGCGTATCCATCGTTTCGTTTCAGGTACAACTTGACCGTCAGGTTCGTGACGTTGCTATCAATGCTTTGCCAGTTCTCCGTCCATGACAACCAATAGTCATAGACATTCCCGGTGCCGATTTTCTTCAAAAACGTGCCCATCAATCCACCACCTTCATGAACGACAGATTCCCGTTCGCACGCGGGATGAAAGCGAATTTGCCAATTTGGACGGATTTCAGGAACTCTGCATCCAGCACATACAGCCGTTTATTGCTGAGATATGCCGCCTCGCGTCCGCCTTGCCAGAATGAAACCTTTTCCGCTGTAAACGTCGCCGCCAGATTCTCTTTTTTGACGGTTTTCACGCCGTCTACCTCGACATACGTCAGGTTGTTCCCAACCGCAACGCCGAACACCGGGAGATTTTCCTCGTCGTAGTACAGCAACCCGGAATGAATGTACTGATCAGATGTGATTTTCCATTCGCGGAATCCAGCGATTTCTGGGTCGGACGTCGTCAGGACGGACGACAGGTTGTAATTCTGAATGATCCCGTCCGCCGTCGCCTGAATCAGCGCTTTGATCGCTTCATCGTACGCGCCGAACTCGGATTTCGCGACATACGTTTTCGCCAGCTGCGCCAGCAGCTGATCCGTTTCCGACCGGATGATGTTCGCCGTCTTGATGACGATACTTTTCACCGCGCGGTACTGGTCGTCCATTTTCTGATCCTGCTGCGCGGTCGAGGACGCGACCGATTGGCGGTATTCTTCGGACATATTTTCCGGACCGATGTTTTGCAGCGCGTAATTCAGCGTTTGACTGACGCGGAACAGGTAGTTATACAGCTGCGAAATGCGCTGCGCTTCGGTTCCGGCCATTTGCGGCGGGAACGGAATGGTTTCTGCCATCAGTAATCACTCCCGTCCTCAATGATTTTCGTGATCGAATACAACTTGAATTCCCCGGTTCCGCAAATGCGCAATCGGAAATGGTCGCAGCGGTGCGGGCAAATCGGCAGCGTGATCGTGCGCAGCCGTTCTGCGTCGAGACAGCCCGCCGGAATCCACTGGCCATCCGAATCATACTCAATGTAGAACCGAGCAAACGATTCCGCCGCCATTTGCAGCCGGAGATTGATTCGGCCAACGTATTTGAAATCCGGCGTTTCAAAGCCGATGATCCCGCTGGTCACGCTCCAATCGAAATCGTCCTCCGCTTCGCCGGTTCCGTATACCGTCCGGATTTCGCTTGCGTCCGCGTCGCCGAAATATAAATCCGTATCCACGTTCGCGAAGAACGTCGCGTGCGTGTTGTCTTCATGGTGCCAGATTCCACGTTTCGTGTCGTATGTGAACATATGCCACTTGCCGGAATCGTCCTGCATGGACGTATAGTACATCGTACCAATTCCGCCGGAAACTGCATTGCGGTACTGCTCGTCGCCGAACGCGTCGGAAATTTTATCCGGCATATCGCCCGTATATCGGAAAACCCCGGCGGGCGCTTTGTAGTACAGCACGCCGGACACATTGGCAAGTGACCGGTAACTGCCGTCCTGCACGCCCGCCATAGCGACGGTCTGTAAGCTGAAATTGCTTGGCATGGAGCCGCTGACGATATGCACGCACTGCTCTTTGAAAAACATCGGCCGCCCCAGGTACGACACCGCGCCGGTGAACACGCCGTCGGTTCCCAGCGATACCGTGTAACTATCCGATGCAATGCCCGTGAACACGTTCCAGTTCTTCGGGTCGCCCAACGCCGACGCGTAGATTTCGTTCAGGGATTTCCCGTCCCGCACGCCGTAGAAGCAGCCCCACAGCCGGTTGTTGTGCTCAATCACATAGTCCATTTGCGGCACACTGCGCTTGACCGTGACCGTTTCTGTTTGCGTGTGCTGCTGGTCAATGATACCAATCAGCACAATGTAATCGTCGCCCTTGCCGATGATTTTGCTGGTGGCATTCAGCCGCTCCACAGGCTCTTTGGCGTCGCCGGTCGCCGTCAATCCCGCAACCGTCACACCGTCGCCTACGGAGAACGGCGCGCCAATGCCCGTGCAGCTGATCCGCACATACGTCGTCGCGACTTGCATCCACATGGCCGACGTTTCGCTGTACTGCTTCAAAATGTGCGTTTGTCCGCTGGTATCCAGCCAGAAATCGCCGTTTTCCGGTTCGACCGGCTCCGATGCGGACACGGTATAATCGCCGAAATCTGCGCCGTCGTAGCGGCACATTTCCATCGTCACCGTGCCGGACGATTCGTAGCTTGCTTCCAACGAACCGTATGTGCCGTCCTGCGTGTTATACCATTTTTTGTCCGGGAAAATTACAATCAGCGCGCCCATGGAGACAAGCTGTTTGGGCGTCATGCTGTCGAGCGTAGACAGCGTCAAGCCCGCCACGGCGTTGCCGTTATAGTACAGCGTGTCGCCGTCCACATAGCCCAACGCGTCCTTTGCGATCATCCCATGCAGCGCGGTGACGTCCGCGTATTTGCCCCGTTTTCCGCGCGTCGCCAGCACCGGGAAGTATCGCGCGGACATATTCTCATCTTCAAACCATTCGCCGTCGTTGATCTTCAAATTGTGGTTGTATCCACCGAACGTGGAAACCATGTCCCGGCTCATGCTGGTATCGCTCAACCGCGAAAAATAAGGCATACCGCCACCCCCGTCAAATGTATTTCATGTACTGCAATTTGCTCGTGTGACTGTTCCGCCAGTACCGTACAAACCGCGTGAACGCTTCGTTGTATCGCGTGATCGAATTGTTGTACTTCGCCGTTTCGCGGTTCCAGTAATCAATCTGCGCTTGCAGATAATACAGGTACAATTCGTCGTACGGAGCCGGAACCACAAGCGCGGTATCTTCGTCCGTATCGCCGTCGTAGCCGGTAAACCCCGTGATTTCGCCGGGCGAATATTTGTTGAGCGTGTCGTTTACGATCATGGCGTCCAGCTGTGACAGCCAGTAGATTTTTTTCGCGTTCGGATATTGGTTCGGGCAAAGGTCATTGACCTGTGCAATCGCTTCTTTGATTGTCATCGGTTCACCCCCTGAGATATGAAAATAGGGGATGGGGCTTGATTCCCCATCCCCAAAATGGAACGCTTAAACTTTTTCGGTGGCTTCGATGTACCGGGCAGCATCCATTGCCGCCATTTCCGCATGGTCGAGCACTTCTTTCACATACGGCGGAACATACACCGTCACGCCGCGCTGAATCAGGAAGTCATGCCCATTCACGCATACGTACTGCGACTGGTCTTTGCTGCCCGGAATCCGCGGCAGAATGACCGGCACGCGATCCTCCGGCGAACAATCGAACGGGTCTTTGACCGGGACATTCACTTCCGCGACTTCCGCGTTCACTTCTTTGGTTTTGGTTGCTGCCATAATATATCATCCTCCAAAATTGTTTTAGTTCGCGGTGGAAGTCGCCGAGATCGACGAGCAGCATTCCACACGCACAATGCGTTCCTCTGCCAGCCGCTTCGCCGCAAAAGCGACTTTCCAGCCGACGGTGCTGCGCTGGTTCAACGGATCTTCCGTACCGCCGGAACCTTTCTGCTTGACGATGTGTTCAAGCGCGCCGCCCTCCAAATCGACCACGCCGTATGCATCCGCGCCGAGGAACAAGCACGCATACACAGACAGGTAAACATCTTTGGACGAATCCGGCTTCGGGCACGTTTCGTTGTTCCAAATCTTCGCTTCGGTCGATTCCACAAACCGGACGCCGCCCAGCTTGCCGATTTCGCCGTTGTAAAGATTTTCCGGCTCGGCATATTTGTGCCAGTCAATCCATTCCTGACTGCGCATCAGGTCATACGCGACGTCGGGATGGATAATGCACACGTAGCTGTCGCCGATTTTCGGGACGTTCTTCCGCTTCAACGTCCGCACCGCCTGATACACCAGATCGGGCGTCAGCTTCGCGGTGGTGTCCAGTCCGGCACGCGACGTAACAGCGGTGGTGCCGCTGGTGGTGACTTTCGGCGCGAGAATCGCGTTCGTGCCGCCGCACAGTTCGTTCCGAATCAACGTGTCGATGGTCGTACCGGCCTGCACGCCGAGCGCCTTGGTGTCCTCCAAAATCACGTTGTCGATAGCGGTCAGTTCCAGCATATCGGATTCCGCGATGTACCCGCCGTACTGGGCGATGGTCGCCGTCAGCGCGGTTGCGCCGGTCGTCTGGCCGTTCGGCGTCACGCCTTCGGTCAGTGCCGTCAGCGCTTTCGGCAGCGTAGACCAACGCCGCCACTCAATCGTCTTGCCGTTGCCCTTGGGCAGCGCCCGTTTCTGGCCGAACTGGTCATGCACCAGATTCGCCTTGGCGTTGTCGAGCAGGTCTTTGACGTAGTACGTTTTCATTTCCGCAGACATCCCGGACGCGCCGGTGGTCTGGGTGTTCAGCGTCGCAAAATGCTGGATGTTAAACTTGTGCTTGTACATGGTATTTTTACCCCCTTGTCGGCGGGTCAGAAAGAGATTTTCTCCCCGCGTGCTACTCTCGCACGGATTTCCGCCAAATCCTTGTGCGTGTACTTGGAGGGGTCTGCCTTAACGGATACCGCTGGCGCCGACGTCGTCGCGGATTCCTCAAAGCGGTTTTGTCCCGCCCGGATATCTGCTGCGACACTCTCGCGCACCCGGTCAGCTGTATACTGCATCGCGGCGGGAATCAGTTCGTCCTTGTGGATCACCGTAAACGCGGTTTCCATGTCCATTCCCGGCACGCTCATCAGCTGGCGGAATTGCGGATTTTGCAGCTCGGTTTCGAGGTCAAACGACCCATATTTTTGTTTCAGCGATTCTGCCTGTTGCAGCATCACCGCATACCGCTTGTCTGCTTCCGCTTGCCGCTTTTGATTTTCGATTTGCGTCCGCAGTTCTGCGCTTTCGCGCTCCAATCGCTTCTGGTATGCAAGCTGCTCCTTGCTCATACCTTTTTCGACTGCTTCCTGCTCCATCCATGCATCATCCATGGACAACGCCTTGCTGATTCCGTCAAGGTCATTCCGGTCAACGCCGTATCGCTGCGCAAGCTGATCCATAATCGGGTTTTGCCGATTCATGGTTTCTTCCATCCCTCGGTAAGTCCGGAGCCTACTGTCGAGATTCTTCCGCAGCTGGGTTTCGTACGCGTCCTTGAATTCGCCTTTGATCATCTTGGAGAATTCCGCGTTGAAATCCCGGCTCGGCTGCTGTGCCGTCCCCTTGTCTGCTGTGCCCGTCTGGTCGGCACCGGCCTCATGCTGCTTGCCGTACAGCACCTTCGGCTCACCGCGCCCGGCGACGGCGCTTCCCTCTGCCGCTCCCGTGGCCGCGCCGCCATCTGCACCGGCTGCACCGTCCGCAAAAAGCTGCAAATCCATCGGGAAATAAAAAATACGCATTGTTATACCTCCTGCCCGTCAGTGGGCGATTCTATGTTTTTATTATACCATGGGTAAATTTTGATTTTCTACCCAACGACTTCTTCGGAAACCAAAAAATTTTCCGGATACTGCTCCGCGATCATTTCCAGCGTGTCCGTGACGATACCCATCAGCTGCACGGCCACATCAAAGCTGCGCTCCCGTGGGCGGATCGTCACAAAAAACTCGCCGTCCCGGATGGTAACCGTCGGCCGCTCCATCAGCTGCTGCCGGTCATACATCCGTTCCGCCTGCCGCGCCAGCATATAGCATACCGTCGAGATGGACGCGCACACGATATCCTTACCTTGCTCGGCATATCCCGCGTGGCCGACGCACGCAAAGTCGATCCGGTCGCCCTCATATGTGATTTTTGCTTTTGTCATCGTGCTTTACCTCGGCTGCGTGGACTCCGCCACCCGCGTCCGGGCGTTTTTGGTGACGCTGCTTTCTTGATTCGCGTCCTCGCCGCCCAGCCGTCCAATGCTCTGCGCGTCCACCGGCGCGCCGCCAGCCGCCGCTTGCGCCTGCTGCGCGATATCCTGCGTCACGCCGCTTTGCGCCAATATCTGCTGAATCTGCGGCAGCAGTTCCGGCCTGTACTCGCTCGTCATCTGCACCAGCAGCGCGCCCAGCTGCTGCAAACTTTCCGCCATCGTGCCGTTCTGCTGCACCGTCCGCGTCACGTCGTCTTTGTGGTCGAAATCCATCATGTTCAGGCACGCCAGCGTCTGGTCGGTGTTTTGCGGGGAGAAGAATCCCAGCTGGTAGAAATTGAGTGCCATTTCATTCTGCGACATCTTCGTGTACGGCGACGCCTTTTGTGCGGATACCTCGATATCAAATTCCGGCAGCCGGTATGTGTCGCCGCCGCCGTAAATGCCGCCGACGGTCTGCGCGCTGAGGTTCCGGTTGTCGTACGACGCAAATTGCATCGCGCCCGCTTCACCGATAATGCGGAACGCGCGGGGGACGGTGTAAAACTGCCGGATCAATTCGATGCACGTCCGCACGATCTTCGAGTACGCCCGGTATGCGGATTTGAGCATATCCCGCGACAGCTTGCTTCCGGCTTCCTGCATCGCGGCGATTGCGGATGCAGCCGTCGCGCCGCTCGTCGTGCCGCCGTTGGATACGTCGCGATTTCCACTTGTTTCCTTTAACTCCGTGATCTTGAAATTGAGGTAGTCCACATACGTCCCGGAGAGCGGCGACACGGTCACTTGCTGGATGCTGTC
>ERZ808259.177-NODE-177-length-40724-cov-12.061964_pt1 | contig 40724 bp, 31 predicted proteins | sample MGYA00521279_ERZ808259 | MGnify/ENA primary metagenome ERZ808259 (study PRJEB31516, sample SAMN03275586) | gut metagenome | biome: mammalia-associated habitat; material: feces | host: Papio cynocephalus | place: Kenya | collected 2012-07-27 ...
AGAGTGCTTTTACAGAAATATTTAGTAATTTTGCACTTGCTTGTTGAATTCGCGAAAGCAAAAGTGACTCATCTTTTGTTAAAAAGGAATAACTATAGTACCTTAAAGTACTATCCGTGAGTTTTTATAGTTAGAAAGAATAGATTATGGACAAACAACCAAATGATAATTGGCAAATAGAAAATATGCCTTCGGTTTTTGAGGAACTGGAGGTAAGGAGAGCTATGCACAAAGCTCACCTCGACACTCCTGATGTCAATGCAGAATGGGAGAAGTTTAGCCAAGGCTTAAATGAAAATGAAGACGAGGTGGATGAAAGTTTGTCCAACCACTCCATTCATAAGCAAATGTGGCTTTATACCTTAGTCGTTAGTGCAGCAGCCATCTTGATAGCCTTCTTCATCATCTTCCCCATCTCCGACACTTCCTCTTCCGTCGAAGTGTTTACAGCCAACAAAAATCAACAAAACATCGTCATGACTACCGATGAAGGGAACTTGACCGTGGTAAAGCCTCATCAGTCACTTGCTTTTGACAAAGTAGCCCCAACACAGGAAAAAGTGAATGAAAATGTAAAGATGATGGAAATATCCACTCCAAGAGGCTTGGACTGCCAACTGAAATTACCCGACGGAACACAAGTTTGGCTGAATGCCGACAGCAAGATAACCTTCCCCGACCACTTTGTGGGCAAAGAGAGAAAAGTGAAGGTAGAAGGAGAAGCCTACTTTGAAGTAACCAAGGATGCCAAGCATCCTTTTGTTGTCAGCACGGAATATTTCACCACGACCGTACTGGGCACAGTATTCAACATCAATGCCTACACTCCCAAGACTGCTAACGTAGTGCTGGTCAGCGGGAGCGTAGCCGTCAAGCCTAAGCAAGGCAACTCCCAACTCATCTCACCAGGTCAAATGGCCAAATGGAATGCCCAAGGTAACATGGACATCTCGGAAGTAGATGTATATCCGCTGGTACAATGGAAAGACGGCTTTTTCTATTTCAACAACGACCGTCTGATAGACATCATGATGGAATTGGGAAGATGGTACAATGTAAGCGTAGTCTTTGAGCATGAAGAGGATATGAACCGACGTTTGCACTTCGTAGCAGAACACAAGGAAAGCCTACGTGACATCATCCGACGAATCAACGAGTTAGGCATTGTGAAAATCAACATGAAGAAAGACCATGTTTCCGTAGAATAACAATCCATAAAGAGAGGGTGCAAACTAATAAATTGCTGCAAATTCTTTGTTTTTTATAAAAAAATGCAATTTTTCAGTACCCATTCACTTTCAAAGTGTGTTCTTACAGTATAAACTATTAATAACTTATAATGTAGAACAATATGAAGAAAGAGAGATTTGGAATGTTATTCCTGAGCATCTTGTTCCTACTGAGTGCAACTGTAGCCTTTGCACAAGGCAACAAGATTACACTCACGGTCAACAAGGTTTCATTGCCTTCCGCACTCAATCAAGTGGAACGGCAATCTAATTATTACAAAATTAATTATGATTACAATCAATTAGGTAAGTACCACGTTTCTGCCGAGATCAAAAACAAATCGGCAATTGAAGCAGTCAACACATTGTTAAGCAACTTGCCTTTTGCAGCAAAAGCTGATGGACGCTATATTTCCATCAAAGCTTCTACCCATGTTCCATCGACTTCTGCCCCACAGCACCATCAGACACAAGGAGCAAGAGGACGCGTCGTTGACCAGGATGGAGAACCTTTGATAGGTGCCACTGTCATTGTACCTGGCACTCAGAAAATGGTAGTTACCGATGTAGATGGCAATTTCTTCTTGCCTACAGCCAATGCCAACGACCAGCTTGAAATTTCTTATATCGGAAAGAAAACCATTCGTTGTAAAGCAGGGACCCATCGCTTGAATGTAGTGATTGATGATGACAACAATGCTCTCAACGATGTCGTTGTCACCGGTTACCAAACTATTTCTAAAGAGCGTGCAGCAGGTTCTTTCGTTGTTTTGACACCAGATAAGATGGAAGGTAAGTTGCAAACCAATATACTCGATCGTATGGAAGGTCTTGTTGCAGGTATGAAACGTGTACCAGGCCATACCCCAGAGATTCGTGGAATCTCCACAATCAACGGAACAAAGACCCCTCTCTATGTTGTCGATGGAATACCTTACGAAGGTGATATCAATGCCTTAAACCCTTCCGACATTGTAAACATTACAGTACTCAAGGATGCTTCTGCTGCGTCTATCTATGGTGCTCGCTCTGCCAATGGCGTTATTGTCATCACAACTCGCCAAGGTGAAAAGGGTAAGACTAAGGTTAGTTATGATGGAAGTATTAAGTTCACTCCACTTCCTTCTCGCGGCTATCTCAACTTGACTTCAAGTGCTGAGTTAGTCGATTTACAAAAGACTTTGTTCCAATATCCTCACTCTAATTATATTGAGGAAACTTCAAAGACTCAGATGAATGAGGTATATAAACTTTTATATGCAAATGCACGTGGAAAATTAAGCGATACCGACTTGGAAACTCAGTTAGATGTATACCGCAATCAAGACCGTTATCAGCAAATAAAAGATGCCTTTGTTCGTAGTGCATCCATAGTTCATCAGCACAACCTGTCATTCAGTGGTGGTTCTGATATCTATAAGTATGCCCTTTCTGTCAATTATCAGGAGAACCTTCCTTACGAGAAGAAGCAATCTACTCAGAGATTGGGCTTCAACTTTAAGAATCAATTTGATTTTTATAAATGGCTTCGTGTCAACGTGGGTATTATCAACAGCAATGTAAAGGCTAACTATGATAATGGTTTTACCGGCTATAGCTATCTTTATTCTGGTCCTTCTTACCGTATGATTTACAATGCAGACGGAACTCCTACCCAATGGTACAATAATAAAAGCCAGCAGGAAATTGACCGTTTGAACGGCTTAGGCTTATTGGATGAAACTTATATTCCTGTCAATGAAGTTAATAAAGCTCACTATAGTAACGAGAATAAGTATTATAATATCAATGTTGGTGCCAATATCAAGTTCATGGAAGGATTGAACTTGGACGTAATGTACCAAACAGAACAGACCAATGGTTATACCAAGCAACTTTATGATGCCGACTCTTATACCGTTAAGGATGAAGTCAACAACGCCACAGTTATTGGGTCAGATGGTTCTGTTACCAAGCATATTCCAGAAGGAGGAAAATTGCAAGAAACTTGGGTAAAGAATCACTCATACACCTTCCGTGTCCAATTGAACTTTAACCGTGAGTTTGGCATCCATGGCATACAGGCACTTATTGGCGCAGAGCGTCGTAAGGTCGTAACTCAAAGTACAGTCCTTAACAAATGGGGCTACGATGACCAAACACTTGCTTACAAGTCTATCAACGAACTTGCGTTAGGTACTGCTGTCAAAAATACGGAGGCCGTCTATGGCAGCTATTACTATTACGGACCTTATGATAGTTTCGGCTATACAGACAATCGTTACGTAGCTTTCTATGGCAATGCTTCCTATACTTTTGACCGCAAATTGACTGCTACAGGTAGTATCCGTATCGACCAGTCTAACCTCTTCGGTACAGACCCTAAATACCAGTACAGACCTTTATGGTCAGTAGGTTTACAGTACTTGGCTTTGGAAAATTGGGATTGGGTTGACCGTTTGGCTGTACGTGCTACCTATGGTATCAATGGTAATGTGGCAAAAAATAGTGGTCCTTACATGATCGCAACAAACGTTAGCCGTCCAAACAGCTATACCAATGAATACTATTCATATATATCCACACCTCCAAATCCAACACTTCGCTGGGAGAAGACAAATGTATTCAACTTGGGTGTAGATTTCAATTTACTGCGCAACCGTTTGAATGGTAGCATTGAATTCTACAGCAAAAATAGCAATGACCTCTTGGGCAATCGCTTGACAGACTCAACTACAGGTTGGAGTTCCTTGATGCTCAACTATGGTAAGATGTATAACCGTGGTATTGAAATCTCTTTACAGAGCGTCAACATGCGCACACATGACTTCATGTGGACAACCAACTTGACATTCAGCTACAACAAGAACAAGTTGACCAAGATTGAGAATAGTGGAACTTCTGCATATAGTTATTTCAGTGGCTTACAAAATCGTGAGGGAAAGCCAATGAGTTCTCTCTATTCAGTACGCTATGCAGGTTTGGACGAGAATGGCATTCCTCAGGCTTACAAAGCTGACGGCACAAAGGTCAACTCTTATCGTGACTTGGAACCAGAAGACCTCGTTTATTCAGGTACAACCAACCCACCTTACTCAGCTTCTCTCTCCAATAAGATTAGCTACAAGGGCTTCGACATGAGTTTCATGTTTGTATTCTACGGTGGTCATAAGTTACGAGATGTAGCAGCAAGCTATGTATGGAATCGTATGCCTACCCTCAACTATGCTGGTATAATGGATAGAAACCGTATGCATTTCTGGCAGAAAGCTGGAGACGAAAATGACCCAGACATGGCGCCAGCTTTTCTCTATCGCACCTCTTACTCTAACTCTGAGTATTTGTGGAGTGCTGCCGACAAACACATCCAGAAAGGCGATTATATCAAGCTCCGTGACTTGACATTCGGCTATACGTTTCCTAAACAGTGGATCAACAAGGCTTACTTACAGAATTTACGTGTCAGCTTGCAGATTCAGAACCTCTTCTATTGGGCTGCCAATAAACGTCACCTCGACCCAGAGGTTTGGACAGGAACTTCGCTGACTCCATCACGTGGTTATCACATCCCTGCTACATATACTATTGGTATTTCTGCAAACTTTTAATCTTTAAATTTTATGAAACTATTTAATATCATCAAATATTCTGCATGTGCATTAGCTTTATTGGCAATGACCTCATGCGATGACTGGCTTGGGAACAAGCCTAAAGGATTCACCATTCCTGAGAAATATGAAGACTACAAGCAGTTAATGAATAGCCAGTATTTGTATCGTTCTCTCGATGTTTACCCACTTTTTATCACCGATGACGCTCGATTGGTAGCTCGTGGTACTTGCCCTGAGGCATCTGAGTTTGAATACTATGGTATGTCTGAGGAAGTGAAGAATGCTTATTCTTTCCAACATGGTCAACTCTTTACTCCAGGTCAGAGTGATGCTTGTTGGGATGGTGCTTATTCCAATATCTTCACTTATAATGCTGTCATCAACAACGTTTTGAGTTCTGCTGGAGGTAGCTTAGCCGAACGTGAACAGCTATGGGCACAGGCCTTGATTGGTCGTGCTTACGAGTATTTAAACCTTGTAAACCTCTATGGCAATCATTATGACCCTACAACAGCAGAGAGTGATTACGGTGTACCTTTGGTACTGTCCGAGGAAATTAAAAACGAGAAATACTCACGTGCCACAGTTGCTCAGGTCTATAACCAAATCAAGTCAGACCTTGAACAAGCTGTTCCTAAGTTACCTACCAAAACGAAGTACTCATTTGACCCTAACCAAAGCGTAGGCTATGCCTTCCTTTCTCGCATGTACCTCTATATGGGCAACTATGAAGAAGCATTAAAGAATGCCAGATTATCTTTGGAGCAAAACGACAAACTCTTGGATTACAAACTCTACAAGGCCAAACAAGGTCAGTGGGGACGTATCGTATTAGCATCAAATGAAGATGAAGAATTCCCTGATGAGTCCAAAAACGTGGAGAATGTTTATACTCGTCTTTTTGATGGTACCTCTTATCTTTTTAAGCAAGTGGCTGCTAGCGATGAGCTTCTCAATACTTTCTCTCGCAATTTACCTGTTAATGGCGAGGATATGCGTCTTTCCCTCTTCTTTGCCAAGGATGAGTTCAATCCATATACTACAGGTGGATCGCCAGTACATTTTCCAGGCTACACAATCTTTGCACCTTATATTAATATGAGTTGTGGTCTCTCTACCCCTGAGGTTTACCTTACTGCTGCAGAATGTGAAGCTCGTATTGGCGACCCTAACAAGGCACTGGAATATCTCAACGAGTTACGTGACATGCGTATCAAGAACAATGAGCATTTTACAACTCCTACTTCTCTTTCAAAGGAAGAGGTATTGAAAATGGTTATAGATGAACGCCGTAAAGAATTTGCTTTCAATGGATTGACACGTCTTATCGATTTGAAGCGTCTCAACCGTGAAAGTTGGTTTGCCAAAACCATCACTCATGATGCTGGCAATGAAGGTTCTTGGACATTACCTGCCAATGACCCACGGTACATCATGCCTGTTCCCGAGACAGTATTAAGTTTCAATGATATGCCTCAATATGAGCGTTAAACGATAAAATAACCTATGAGAAAATTAATTATGATAGCACTTTTGGCGGTTTCTTTATTTACCGCTAAAGCTGCTGACAATACAGAAGTTGATGTCGCTAACCCAGGCATCAACTTCAACCATCAACCTTGGGCAGAAATTGTAACCAAGGCAAAAACAGAGAACAAGTTGATATTCATCGACTTTTACACGCAGTGGTGTGGTCCATGCCTTAATATGGCAACAACAGTATTCACTTTGCCTGCTGTAGGTGGCTTCTACAACAATCACTTCGTATGTACCAAGATTGACGCTGAGAATGGTGAAGGCATAGAATTAGCAAAAAAATATGAAGTACATAGTTACCCTACATATATGTTTGTTGACCCTAATACAGAGGAAGCTGTGCATCGCAGTAGCAGCAGGCAGTCTGCCGAACAATTCATCATTACAGGTAAATGCGCCCTCAATCCACAAATGCGCTCTTTCTATTTGGAAGAACAGTATAACAAGGGAAAGCGTGACCGTCAATTATTGGAAAACTATATCATCTACAAGAACTCGGTCTATGCGCACAATGATGTCAACACAGCTTTTAACGAACTAATCCAAGGGGGTGCTAAACTCACAGAACAAGACGTATGGCATATATTCTACTCTTGCATTTCTGGAATGACACCTTACTTGAAAGACGTTTCTAATAACTATTCACAGTATTGCCAACTCTTTAGTAAGAAGAGTGTCGATGAAAAATTGGCAAAAGAAACTTCTTATGGCAATCTCAACGAGATAGAAGCTCTTTGCAATTTTGAGGGCAAAGAATTCAACTGTGAGATGATTCGCATCAATGAAGCAATACGTGACAAAAAATATGATGTAGCTATCAAGCATATTGATGCCATGATTGCCAATCCCGCTGTCAATCAACAGAAATTGATTGATCGTCTGAAATTTATCGCTCGTTTGAGTTACTATAATTCTGAAGAAATTCCTACCACGTGGTTTAACAAATGCGTGGAATATCTCCGTTATATTGCTTATAACGACAACAACAGAGATGATGCTTTCATCCACCAAGAGTATGCTGCAGCTTTGGAAAAAGTATTAGAACAGATTTCTAAGAATGGAAGCAAAATACCTATATGCCTTCTGAATACACCAACTTATGGCAAAAAAGAGTATTCCATGCGTCCAACAGCATTAAAGGCAAAGCCTAAAAGAAAATAAGACTCTCTCTTACTAAAACAAGCGGGTGATACCATAAGTTGGTGGTTCACCTGCTTAAACCAAGTTTTACGAATCTTCATTTTTGACAAATCTTATGCCTTCAGCCAATAGCCCCATCAGTTGGTCATCTATATAATAGGTAGCTTGCGAGGTAGAAGCCAAATGATATTCCATCAGTTTCTTAATGGCACTTTGTACGCTGCTTGCTGAACGAAGATTATACTTTTTAATGAATGCTGTCGAAGTGATTTGCTTAGCCATACCTGCCTTGGCAATAGCATATAGAAGCTCTTTTTGAGGTAAGATTTGCTTTTGTCCACACGTCTTGCAGCCATGATGACAAGATTTTCACCATTCGTAACATTCGTAATGATACTTTGTTTTCCATGGCAGCAGAAATGCCCCCTACTCTAACTTCATGGTCCTTCATGTAAATATTTATTATTTTTCCCTAAAGTTTTCCCTGTTACCCCTTGGTTTTTCCCGATTTTGCAGAAAACAGCTCTATTTTTCAGGGAAAACTTGCAAAAGGCTTCTCGATGTTGTATCTTTGCATTGTCGATAGAAAAATGGAGCGACCATGCCGTTCTTATATGTCACATATCACTCTTTGTAAGATAAGCTACTAATTTACAGGAGATTACATATTGTGCTATATAATATGTTGACATAGCACACACATGACACGACATAATACTTACGGTCTGTCGGCATAAAATAAACATTGTTATATTAATAATTAATTATCATGAAAAAGAAAAATTTATCTATTGGAGCGTTGGAAACAACCAACGAGAATGTAGGCAACTTGTCTAACGTTTGTCTTGTGGAAGCCTTCTTGGAGGAGAACTATGAGTTCCGTCGCAATCTCTTGAGTGGAAAAACTGAGTTTGTCGTTATCCACGAGAGCGATGAAGTGGAGGAGGTGTCAGGAGAAACTGCGGATGAAACCTTTGACGGGGAAGAGAAACAGGAGGAGAAACTGCCGCTTGTTTGGAAAGTCTTTACGAAGGAGAGTCTCAATACCATCGTGCGGAGAGCCAAGAAGTTGGGCATCGGCGGCAAAAGTTCTCCACGCCAAGACATTGAGGAGTATATTAGTTCGGAGGCCATTCCCGACTTCGACCCCATCAAGTCCTACTTGGATGAGTTGCCTGTATGGGATGGCAAGAATCATGTCGCCGAACTTTTCAGTCGCATCCCAGGCATCACCAGCGAACAGTTGGGGTGGTGCGCCACTTGGCTTCGTTCCTCGGTGGCACATTGGCTCCACATGGACATGCTGCATGGCAATGAGGTAACTCCTGTTTTTATCGGACAGCAAGGTTGTGGCAAGAGTACCTTTGCCAATCGACTTTTGCCAGAGAAGCTGAGAGCGTATTTCCTCGACCACATCAACTTCGGCAACAAGTTTGACACAGAGATGGCACTCACTCACAATCTCTTTGTCAACATAGACGAGTTTGCCAACATGGGAGCTTCACAGCAAGGCAAGTTGAAGCAAACCCTGTCAAAGATCAAGGTGAACGGGCGTCCTATCTTTGGCAAGAGCCAGGAAGATCGCCCTCGCTATGCTTCGTTCTTGGCGACGACCAACGACGAGCATCCACTTTGCGACCCTACGGGAAGCCGCCGCTTCATCTGCATCCGCATTCCTACCGGCAAATATATCGACAATGGTTCGCCTATCGATTATGAGCAGTTGTATGCCCAGGTCGTTTACGAACTTCGTGACCAGCAAACTCCTTATTGGTTCAGCAATGAGGAAGTAGCTCGTGTACAGATGTGCAACTATCCTTATTTCAAGACAGATGACATGGAGGTGATGCTAAAGGCTTGTTTTCAAGCTCCCAAGAATGACGCAGATGGCAAATGGATGTTGGTTTCGGAGATATTCGAGGCATTGCATCAGCAATATCCGATGCTCACCTCCAATCGCAGTACCAAGATACGAATTGGTCAGTCTATGAAATACTTGGGTTGTAAAATGAAACGCACGAACAGGGGACCAGCCTATCTGCTTGTTCCTAGGTTTACCGCATAAGCAAGTTTTGGAGAAAATGGGATAGGAGTGTCATGTCGTGCTATGTGAGTGCTATGTCTATGAGCACATATCACGATATATAACATACAGAATAACAATCGCTTAAGATATTCTTAGTGATATGTGGAATAAGCGATGATTTGCGATAATCTAGCAGATGCTCTTACTCCCAATTCTCCGTGCCGAGGTAGCATATACTGTCTGGCTTGAGCAGTAAACTGCCCTGACTGAGGGCAGTTTGTTGTCCTAGGCAGACAGTATATGTTACCTCGGCAGGCAGTGTTCTCTACCTCAGGAGAAAAATCTGCAAGTGCCTTCTTTTATCGTTTTTATGAATCGTATCAGATAAAAAATCTTAGAATCATGGAAGAAAACAAAGTCAAGAACATTTCATGGGATGCAACGTGTCCCATGTCATCATGCAGTCGTAGTAACACTTGTGTTCGTCATCAGAATTATCTCAAGTCGCTCTCTGAGGCCGACACGTATCTTGTGATGAACGTAAGTCATTTGGCATTGGGAGAAAACACTTGTCCTTACCATCTCGTTACGGAAAAACAACGTTGGGCGAGAGGTTTCAAAAACATATACGACACCATGCCATCAGGCAATACCCACTACTTCTCTCACTGCACGCCCTATACCGAGCGACGCTATTACAAAGCCAAGAAGGGCGAGATTCTCATCGACCCTGAGATGCAAAAGAAATTGCTCGACATCTTTGAGCGCAACGGTGCAGACATAAGCATCGGCTTCGACAGCTATGAGGAACAAGAAGTACTCGTGGCAAAATAAAAAATCTGCTTAAACATTACATCCTTTCAAAAAGGTCGTGTCATATAGACACGACCTAAACTTCTTATAAGTTGTCTTTCTCTATATCTTTAAAGTAACGATATGTACCTACCTTCAACTCATCGGTAGCCAACTCGTCACAAACGATGATGCCATGCTGATGCTGCTGCAAAGCACTGATGGTCCAAGCCTGTGTGACCGGTCCCTCGATGGCCGCCTGTAGAGCACGAGCTTTGTTGTGGCCATTGCAGAGAATCATCACTTCTTTGGCAGCCATCACCGTACCGACACCCACCGTCAAAGCCAAACTAGGCACCTTCTCTGGGTCGTTGTCGAAAAAACGAGAATTGGCAATCTTCGTGTCTGTGGTCAAGGTCTTCACACGAGTGCGAGAGGTCAACGAAGAGAATGGCTCATTAAAGGCAATATGACCATCTGGTCCGATTCCACCTATGAAGAGGTCGATTCCACCTGCATCTTCTATCATCTGCTCATAATGGCGACATTCCTCTTCCAAGTCCTCGGCATTGCCATTGAGAATATGGATGTTCTCCTTAGGACAGTCGATATGGTCGAAGAGATTGGTTGCCATAAATGAGTGATAACTTTCTGGATGCGATTCTGGTAAGCCTACATACTCGTCCATATTGAATGTCAGTACATGCTTGAAGGAAACCTTGCCTTCCTTCACCGCCTTCACCAAATTGGCATACATGCCTTGAGGTGAAGAACCCGTAGGCAATCCCAACACGAATGGACGTTCTGCCGATGGCTGGAACTTATTGATAGCCTCAACGACATGATCAGCAGCCCACTGCGACAGCTTATCATAGTCTTTTTCAATAATTACACGCATAGTTCTTTTTCTTTTATTTTGGTTGTTAAATTAAAAACAAAAGTACAAAAACATTAGCACAGTCCAATAAGACTATGCTAATTATTATACTTTTTTACTATTTTACAAAGGCTTGTACTCCACAAATGCCTCCATTGCCTCGTAACAAGCAAGTCCTAAATTATCATACAACTTGGCTGTACCACGGTTGCGATCCTCAGCACGTTGCCAGAAAAGGCGCTCGTCATTGCCCAAGAAAGGTGCGCTCTCCATCTGTGACTGATGTTTCAAGATAGAGTTACGCTTAGCTCTTAGTTCCTCAGGGCTCAGTGGCACACACATTTCGATGTTCTCTATTTCCCACTCTGCCCAGGCTCCACGATACATCCAGATGCGACAATCCTTCAGCCATTCTGCACCAGCTTCTTTCTCAAGGTCGATGGCTGCCAAAACAGCATCTGTACATTTCTTATGAGTTCCGTGAGGATCGGCAAGGTCGCCTGCCACATAAATCTGGTGTGGCTTCACCTCTTGCAACAAAGCTCTGACGATTTCTACATCCTTCTCTGTCATCGGCAGTTTTTCTATCTTGCCGCTCTCATAAAAAGGTAAGTCGAGGAAGTGAACGTGGTCAAGAGGTATCTGATTGTAGGTACAAGCGGTGCGTGCCTCTCCACGGCGAATCAACCCCTTGATGGTCAAGATGTCTTTGGTATCGAAGTCCCCTTCCTTCTTCTTGACGAAGAACTGCTTGATTTCTTTGTATTTATTAGAGATGATGCTATCCTTGGAATCAGCGAAGAGTTGGTTGAAACCATTGATGAAGTGCATGAATCTTGTCACCTCCTCATCGCCCACGGCAATGTTGCCAGAAGTCTCGTATGCCACATGGAGATCATGTCCTTGCTGAACAAGGCGGCGTATGGTTCCACCCATAGAGATGACATCATCATCTGGGTGTGGAGAGAAGACGATGACACGCTTTGGATAAGGCGTGGCACGCTCAGGGCGATACGTGTCATCCGCATTTGGCTTGCCACCAGGCCACCCTGTGATGGTATGCTGTAAATCGTTGAATATCTTGATGTTGGCATTGTAAGCAGAACCATAGAGTGCCAAGAGTTCGCTCAATCCGTTCTCATTGTAATCCTTGTTGGTGAGTTTCAAGATAGGCTTGTTGATTTTTTGGCAAAGCCATACCAACGCAGAGCGCACCAATTTGTCGGTCCAATGGCAAGACGTGACGAGCCAAGGATGCTCTATGCGAGTAAGGTGTGCCGCTGCACTTAGATCGAGTACCACGTGGGCATTGGGATGGGTCTGCAAGAAAGATGCTGGCAAGGTATCTGTGACTGAACTTTCCACGACTTTTTGCATGATTTCAGACTTTTCATCACCCCAAGCAGTCAAATAGATTGCTTGGGCCGAGAGCAAAGTGGCAATACCCATTGTCAAGGAACAAGGAGGAACTGACTCCTTGGTCTTGCCACTATTTTCCATCTCCTCACGGGATGTATTGCCTATCAGAATAAGGCGAGTCAGGGAATGGATGCCGGAACCAGGTTCGTTGGCAGCGATGTTACCCATACGTCCTATTCCGATGAGGGCTGCATCCAGTCCTCCAAAAGTCTTGATGCGTTGTTCGTAGAGACGGCAGCAGTCTTGCACTGCATCTTGACCGATATGCCCATCAAGTGAGAAGATATTCTGCTCGGCTACATCCACATGGTTTAGGAAACGTTCCTTCAACTGATTGAGGCAACTGAGCGAGCTGTTTTTCTGAAGGGGATAATACTCATAGGCATTGAATACCACCACATTGCGAAAACTGAGTTTTTTCTCTTGGTAGCGTTTTATCATCTCCTGATATACAGGGGTCAGGGAAGACCCGGTGCCCAATGCCATCACATAAAATTTACCTTCATGCTGGGCAGCTTGGATGCCTTTCTCTATGCCATCAACTACATGACCAGCACCCTCGCCGATGGAAGCAAAGATGTCGGTCTGTATTTTCTCCATCCTAGAGATTTCTGAGTATTCTACTGTTGTCTTAGGCTTATAGAATTCTACTGGTACTTTATTAAGTACGATTTGCGAACTTAAATTTAATCTCATAACAATCCTATTATATTTAAAACTTGGATTCTTTTCTTATTAACGATTTCATTTCTAAAATATTTTACTTTTGCAAAAGTATAAGTTAAATGACAGCCAGTATCAAAAGTCAATAGAATCAGCTTTACCCCCTGTTTTTTATAGACTTTCTTCATTTTTATCCCCATGTTTTTAGAAAGTTTTAGTATTTTTTAGGGGCTATTTTTGTAGAGTTATCATATTTATTATTATCTTTGCACCTGAATATCAACACATTACAATTATGAACAGAATATATTACAAAAGACACATAGATACAGACCTATTGGAATGGAAGAACGAAGACCATCCAAACCTTGCTTTTTATCGATGAGATACAGGAGTCTAAGCGTGCCATATCTGCCCTGCGATTCTTCTATGAGGATTACCCAGAGTTGCATGTCATCGCCGCAGGTTCTTTGTTGGAGTTCGCTTTACGAGATCTATCTTCTTTTGGTGTAGGTAGAATCCGTTCTTTGTTCATGTATCCATTCTCTTTTGACGAGTTTTTGGATGCAAACAATATGCAGATGCTGAGGGAATACAAGAATGAGGTTGCTGACATTGACAATCCATTGCCGTCAGTCATGCACGACCAGTTAATCGAACAGCTTCGGTCCTATTTCTTAGTGGGTGGAATGCCTGAAGCGGTGCGTCTGTGGGTTACTCAAAAAGATTATCTGAAATGTGCCCAGGTACATCGGGATATTTTGGAAACATATCAAGATGACTTTAGCAAATACGGCAGCAGAATTTCACCTGTTTTATTGATTAACGCTTTGAAGTCTATTGCACAACAAGCTGGAGGTAAATTTGTTTATTCACGTGTAGAAGGTAGTTCCAATTCTGCCAGCGTCAAGGAAGCGTTATCACTTCTGACTTTAGCCGGTTTGACAATCCCAGTAATCCACACAACTGCAAATGGAGTTCCTTTAGGGGCAGATATCAATCCAAAATTCCAAAAGTTTCTCTTTATGGATGTTGGCTTGATGCAAACATTGTTAGGATTGAAACCTGAAGAGTTGTTATTGTCCGATGTTATCGAGTTTACCAACAAAGGCGGACTGGCAGAGATGTTTGTAGGATTGGAGTTGATAAAATATCACCCCTCTACTTATCGTCCAGAGTGCTATTATTGGCAAAGAGCTGGGAACGAAGGCCAAGCAGAAGTCGATTACGTTATTGTGCATGAGGGGAAAATTATACCTATAGAAGTGAAAGCTGGTGTTCGTGGCTCTATGCAGAGTATGTATTATTTTATAAAGAAGAAGGGATGTGAATATGGCATTCGTGCCTGTCTTGAACCTTTTGGGAAATATGAAAAAGTAAAGGTGATACCTTTGTATGCTATCTCCAAAATAAGATAAACCTATCAGAAACCTCTCGCCCAACGTAATAAATAAAGGTCAAGCAAGTTCCTTTAGAGATTCTTGCTTGACCTTTTCTGTTTCAGCCTCGCTTATTTGTGTATATAAAGAGAGAGATTCTTATTTCTCATTCAAGAGTTTCTCGATTTGAGCATCGAGCTTGGCATCCTCGCCCTCGTTAATCTTGCAGACGATATTGCCCTTTTTGTCTATCAAGTACTTGGTAGGCAAGTAGTGGATGGCGTACTTGTCGGAGATGTCATTGGTCTTGTCAAAGGTGTATTTCGCCTTATCAGTAATCTTCAAACCACGGAGCACATGGTGGAAGCCATCGCCCACGAGTTGGTCTTTCTCCACAGCAGCCTTCCATTTAGCAGGATTGCTGTCATCGTCGGAAACATATACCATGTCCAATCCCTTCTTGTGGTATTTGGCGTAAAGCTCACGCATGTGAGGATTACTCTTGCGACAAGGCACGCACCAAGATGCCCAAAAGTCAATGATGACAACCTTGCCTTTCAGCGAAGAGAGCGTGAAAGGCTTGCCATTGATGTCGTTGGCGGTGAAGTCAGGTGCAGGACAGCCAGGACGAACCTTTGCCAAAGTCTCCAATTCTGACTTTACTTCCTTTGCGCTCATACCATATTTCTGAACCTCAGGAGAGAACTTTTCCCATATAGCCTTGATATCCTCGTAAGCCATATTGCCCATATCCATTACTAAATATTGAGGGGCAAAATAGGAGTCGGTGCGAGTCTTCATGTAGTTTTGGGTGTATTGAGCATATTGCTTCTGATAAGGTTCCATGAGCTTGCTCACTGAATCTTTGCCTTCCTTGGTGGTTTGGGCATAATAGGCATCGTTCAACTTCATGAGGGGAGCACGGAACACCTCCATCTCCTTGTTCATACGGTTCAGTTCATCTTGTACCTTGCCACCCTTTATTGTGACCCCATCTTGTTTGTTGGCATCGCCTGATACATAGATAGTAAGAGGCTCAATGGCAACTTGCCAAGATTTGGCGTTTCGATAGTCCATCTGATTACCTATCAGCAAACTGGCACTTTCGAATGGTCCATCGATTTCACCCTTGAATGTAAACTTACCATTCGTAATGACAGTGCTATCTGTCTCTACGTTTCCAAACTCACCTTTAGATAAATATATCTTTTGTCCTTCGGCGTTTTGTAATTCTCCTTTGATGGTATATTTGCCCTGTGCATTGGCAGTTAGGGCAAGTGTTGCTGCTACCATCAGCAGCGAAAATGATTTCTTGTTCATATATTATTATAATGCAGTTAGAATTCTTTTAGAATATGGTTATTTGTTCTCAAACAACGTATCGAGATATTTGTAGAACTCAGGGTCTTCACCAACGATGGTCTTGTTGATAGTGCCATCGGGATTGATGATGACTTTGGTAGGAAAACCTGTCACGGCATACTTTTCTGGAGTGAGGTCCTTGCTCTCATTCTTGACGTGAACCCAAGGCAACTGATGCTTCTCCACGGCAGCCTTCCACTTGGCCTCTGTATCTTGGCAATCCACACCTACGATTTCAAATTTGCCTTTGTATTTCTCATAATACTTCTTCATCTCAGGCATACCTTTGATGCACCATCCACACCATGAACCCCAGAAGTCGAGGATAACGTACTTGCCACGGAGAGAAGATAGCGAGAAATCCTTTCCTTGGATGTCTTTCAGAGTGAAATCTGGAGCCATCTTGCCGTCTGCGACATTCTTTTCAGCTTCCTTGCGCATATTTTCAGCCTCCAAGCGGACTTTGACCGCATCGAAGATGCCTTTCAACCTACCGTTGACGATGCTTGGATCCAAGGTACTCATGACCATATTTAAATCTTTTGGCTCCAGGAAGGATGCTACGTATGCTGAGGCTTCCTCGTTCTTGTGAGCATTGAGATAGGCAGTAAGTTCGGTATGCATTTTTTCTCGTGCTACCTTCATGGCAGCCTCGTAGGCTTTTCCTGCTTCTTCTTTTATCGCCTTATCCTTGGAGTCTTTTACCTTGTCTTCATACTTTTTGCCTTCATCAAAAGAAACCTTTTGATATTCTTGCAAGATATTATTCAGGTTGTTGTATTGTTTGTAGAAATCTCCTCCTTTTACTTGGAACGAAGCTACTGTGCCTTTTAACTCAACGGTCTCGCCAGGGATAGCAGGAATCAAACCTGAAACCACGAATGGATTTCCTTTCTGTCTGGAGAAAGGCTGATAGAAAATGATGTTCTTGGGGGTGTCTAGTTGAACTTTGTATTCAAACTTTCCTTTCTTTGTTACTAAATCTGCAAGTTTTGCACCCCTAACATCTTTGTAGTCGCAACCAAGAATAACTAATGTGTCTTGTACATCACTAAGATTGCCTTTGATGGTAAAGGTACCACTTGTAGGTTTGCTTTGTGCATTGCAAGCAGCAGCCATCATGATGGCTGCTGCAGAAATTAAAATACTCTTTTTCATGAGATATGTCTTTTATTCTTTATAGTTCTGTGTAATTTGAGGATTGTTGTTGAGAACATTCTGAGGGAATGGGAATATCCACATCTTGCTGTCTGGCTTGATGGTGTAGGTCTTGCCTGCCAAAGTACGAGAATAGTCTTGCTTCCATCCATCCAACTGGTTCCAACGCTTCTTGTCTATGAAGATGTTCACGGAATAAATATCCTCATTCATGGTCACTTGCTTGACGTGCTTGATAGCCTCCGTTTCTGTACTCACTGTACCTTTGAGAGGTTGATATTTCTCAGGGGCGATACGGTTGACACGCACTTTATCAAGATACTCCATAGCGGTGTCGTAGTTGCCTTTATGGGTCTCGCATTCGGCTATAGTGAGATACATCTGGGTAGAACGGAGTCCACCATCATTCCATAGGGAATTGAGGTCGTAGGTAAAATTAAAGCCTTTTTCACCCAACATGCTTTCTCCTGCATCCATGAGGTAATCGTATGCCATGTTCATGTTACTCATTTTGTCTTTATAGGCATGTCCGTCCTCAAAGTTAGCCATGGTTTCAGGGGTATAGGCATTATAGAAATCAAGATTTCCTGTTAAGAAATAATCCTCGTCTGTTCCTTTTTTACCACGGTTGATGACAGGGTAAATACCGCCAGTCATATAGCCTTGTGTGGTTCCTAAATATGTGGTATTGTAATTGTTGATGACACCATTGATGGTAATTGCTTGCTTGGCTGCCTCTTCTGCCTCATCATACTTTTGCATATTGAGCAGAGCTAATGCCTTGACGGCGTATGCGGCAGGCTTGCAAAAACGCATCTTGTTGACGGCAACTTCTGGGAGTCCATTTAGGTCAATGGCTTCATTGACATCCTTCAAGATTTGGTCGTAGATTTCTTGTACCGTACTTTTAGGCTGTGCTACTTGGATATCTTTATCTTCCGTGAGATTGATGATGCCAGGATCATTTGCGGCTGTTGCTGGATTGTAAGCCTTGGCAAATTTATTGACCAAGATATAGAGCGACCAAGCACGCAGCGTCAAGGCTTCACATTTTAACGCTTTCTTGGCTGCATCTGAACCAGAGGCTTCATCAACTTTTGTAAGGATAGGATTGGCAATCTTGCCAATATATCCATAATAGGTTGAGTAATCTGTATCAGAAGATGTCAGTTCTGCCATCTTATCCATATTAGCCTCATCGTAGGTCCAGATGATGACATTGCGTGTTTTGACAGGTTGACTGATGGTAGTTGCGATATTACTGAAAGCATAAATCATGTCACCCGCTATGAGGCGCATGTCTTTTGCACTTCCATCATATTCTGTATTCAACAGCATTTCAAGTTGGTCGGTGGTGGTGAGCAGGTTCTTGCCTTTTGGCTCCAAGTCGGTGAAACTCTCGCAAGAGCTCATCAAGAGTCCCGCAACAGCCAATAAACTACATATTATCTTTTTCATTGTTTTTCGTTTTTATCGTTTGTACCATACATAGAGATTAGAAACTGATGTTCAGACCAAAGATGTAGGAACTCTGGTTGCGGAGTCCAAGGGTCTCAGGATCGACATGTACGCTATTTGCCACCCACAGATACTTAGGGTTATCTATCTGGAAGCGCAAGCTCAATCGGTTGATGCCAGTACCTCTGAACCACTCTTGTGGGAAGTCATAACCCAATACGATGTTTCTAATCTTCAAAAAATCTGCATGATGGATGGCATTGTTGGCATACATTGTTTCTGAACCAAGAGATGTTGATGCATATCTGCCAAGACCAGGAATATCTGTAGGATGCTCTGGTGTCCAGGCATTCAAGAAATAGCTGGCTACAGCGGTGCTCCAACTGGTAGAGAATGTTTCATCGTGGGTCAAGGCTCTCATCATGTGACCTCCATAGTAAGCCATCAAGATGCTGAATGAGAAACCATTCCATCTCACGCTGTTGTCCATACCCATAATCACCTTTGGCTCGCTCTGTCCTGAGTATTCCAAGATGCTGGTGCTCTTACCTGAAGCATTATGAGAGGTTCCACCATCCTCGATATAGAAGAGGGTTTGACCTTTCTCACCGACTTGGTCGCTGATACCAGCAAAGCGGTAAGACCAAAGGGCACTGGATGGCTTTCCTTTGACGTATGGTCTGGAAATCAATTGATATGCACTGGTAGATGGATTCTCCACGTCGGTTACGATGTTGCTGTTGTGCGACATGGTGAAGTTGGTGGTCCAACTCCATCCCTTGCGGCTTGCTGCTCTTAGCCAATCGTAGGTAATCTGCAACTCCACACCACGGTTACGCATGGATGCCATATTCACGAACATGGAACTGAAACCTGTGGTTGGGTCGAGTGTGCGATAAGAGAATACATCTTTTGCCACTTTATTATAGTAGTCGATGGAACCACGCAGACGATTGTTGAGCAATCCAAAATCGATACCGATGTTGGTGGTACGGCTCTGCTCCCATTTCAAGTTAGGGTTGGCAGGACTCTCTATGGTGCCGTATGGTAAGTTGGTGTAACTGTTGAGGCTTCCCGAAGTAGCGGTCATGTAGCTGGTTGCACCTTGGTAGATGTTACCCGTCACACCATAACTAACACGGAGTTTCAAGAAATTTACCCACTTAATGTCCTTCATGAAGTCTTCGTTATGTATCAGCCATCCTGCACCTACTGACCAAAGTGGTGTACCACGGAATTTGGCGTTCAAACCATATACGTCGGCATAGTCCTTACGGAACGAACCGAATACATTATACTTTTCGTCGTATGTATAAGTAAGGTTGAAATAACCTGAGGCATACTTGTGGTGTTGTTCTGTCAAAACACCCATGCCTTCCTCTATATAAGGACTAAATACAAACTGAGATGCAGGATAGCCCCCAGAAGCTCCAAAGAAATAGGGTGAGTAAGTCATTGTACTCAATGTACTAAAGTCGATGGTATGAGTAGAACTGGTCTGCAACTGGTCATCATAACCTAACATCAAAGCCTTGGAACCAGTTTGCTTGGTCTCACGGAACTCCAAACCTGCGATAGCCATGATGTCGTGCTTGCCGAAAGTCTTGCTGTAGTTGAGCTGACCACGAGCCGTCCAATATCTGCCATCGATATTGGTGGTACGTAACATACCGCCAGTGGTAGGCACATAGTTTTTGATCGTACCATCGGCTGCCTGATAGTAGTAGGCGTTGCGCATGGTACGCATCACGTGGCTATCTTGTGTGGCAAGCCATTCGGTTGTATTATGATTGGTCTCATAGACAAACTGGGCGTTGGCGGTCAAGCCATCGATGATTTTGAAGAGCAAGTCACCATGATAGCGCATATACTGACGGCGAGAAACCTGTGTGTTCTTGTAGTATTCATCCACAGGATTACTGCTTAAGTCTTCGAAAGGAGAATCGAAGGTCAAGTAATCATCACCATCAAACCAGTAGTGCTGTCCCTTCACGCTGCCATCGGCATTGTAGAATGGCATATAGGCTGGTTGCGCCCAGATGTTAGCATAAGAACCATTGTAATCGTAGCCAGCTTCCTTACTCTTGCTATAGATGCCGTTGATGGTCATGGAGGCAGTGAGCCACTTGGCTACATTGTAGGAACCCTTGTACTGTGCATTGAACTGGTTGGCGAAATGATTGATCAGTCCGCTGTTATCATACTTGTAGTTGAGGGTCAGGTTGTTGGTGAACTTGTCGGAGCGACCACGCAGCGAGAGGTTGTATTGCTGCATCACTCTTTGCTTATAGACTGCGTTGGCATAATCTTTGGCGTAGTTGTTCTTCTTGAGGGAAGCCAACTGACTTTGCAGTTCTTCGTCTGTGATATTACCCAATGCTTTCTGATAATAAGCATATTGAATAGGAGTTACCATCTGTGTACCTTGACTTATAGCTTGTTCGGCATTCTTCAATGGGTCGGTCACCTCTCCATCATTGTGGAAGAAGTAATAATCCCAAAAATTAGCCTCTGCATCCACTTGTTGCTCTGGAGTCATGTAGAAGTTGTCAGCGTAATCCACGTTCTTCTTCTCATAGACCGTGAGGTTGGCAGCGAAGTCGATGTCTATCTTGCCCGCCTTCTTGGCGTTCTTGGTGGTCACGACGATGACACCATTGGATGCTCGGGCACCATAGATGGCGTTGGCTGCGGCATCCTTCAATACGTTTACGCTCTCGATGTCGTAAGGGTTGAGGTCGTCGATGCTTCCTTCCACAGGCACTCCATCCACTACCAACAATGGGGTAGTCTCGGCATAGAGCGAGGAGGTACCACGGATGGTCATCTTGCCGTTATAGGTGGAAAGACCTGCCACACGGCCTTCGAGGTTGTTCATGATATTTGTCGTGTAACGCTCGTCCAACTTGGCTGATGTGATGGTGGTGACAGAACCTGTCATCTTAGGCTTGGAAATTTCCTGGTATCCAGTCACTACAACTTCGGAAAGTTCATGGTCGGTTCCCATCTGTATGTCTCGCTTGATAGGATTTCTTCCATTGCCGAGACGAACTTCTGCTGTACTCATGCCGAGGTAGCTGAACTTCAAGGAACAGGCATTGGCTGGCACCTTTAAAGTATAGAAACCCTTGCTGTCGGTGATGGTACATACCTTGCTATCGTCGATGCATACGGACACACCTATCAAAGGCTCGCCGCTCTCGTCGGTGACGACACCCGATACATTGCGTACTCGCTCACCTGCGATGCGGCGAGTGATAGTCACGATGTTACCCTCAATCTCATAACGGCAGTTCACCTTATCCATTACTTCGTCGAGTACTTGTCGCAAAGGACGGTTGGTGGCACTCACGCTGATGTGTGGCAACTTAGCCGCCAAGTCTGTGCTGTAGATGAAGTTCAAGCCTGTTTGCTTCTTCACATCGGCGAAGAACTGCTTTACACTCATCGACTTGGCGTTGATGGTCACTGTCTGTCTCTTAGGCTGTTGCGCCATGACAGGACTTGCCCCCCCCGAATGTAATCGCTCCAAGGATGAGCGATGTGGCGAAGAGGTTGTGTTTCATTTTTTTCAAATCTTTCATACTCTCTCTTATATAATTAAACATGGATATTACAGTTCTATGGTGATAGTCTTGGACTTAGGCATCAAGCAAGCATGACTGTCGCAAGCTTGATAGTTGACGGTAAAAGTAACCTTTCCATTGTTTCCCTCCACTTTCTGACGGAAGATTTGCTCACCCTCCAAGATGATAGACTTGGAACCTGCCATGGGTCTGCCGGTTGGCTTCTGTAGTTCGCCAACGAGCTTTGCGTCACCCTCTGCCTTGAGATCATAAGTAGTCTGGATATAAGGGTCTTGGTCGCTTACCTCTGCATAGATGTGATAGCCAGGATAAATCTTCATACGGATGACAATCTCCTTGTCCTTTCCTGCGGTACTGACTGCTGATGACAGGGCTACAGGCTCTTCCTTGGTTGCTTTCTCTTTGATGGGAGCTATCTTGCTTTCATCGAAATCATAGAATTTGAGGACGCTGTAGTCGTTGCCTGGAGTTTTTGGGTCGAGGTCGTTGACGAGCCAAAGCCAGCCACCGCTCTCTGTGAAGAAAAGCTTGCTTTGGTATTTGTTGTACCACTCACGCCACTGCTTGGCATTGTCGTAGCGAAGCAAGGTATAGCGATAGAGGATGCGCTTGGCTTTCTCTACGTCTTGGCTGTTCTCCCACATGGAGATAGCCTTATCAAGGATGCGCTTATCGTTGTTGGCGATGCCAAGGCTTTTGGCATCTTCGTCGAGAGCTACATCATATCCGTTGAGACTACCATAGAAATAAGGGCGGTTCTCGGTATAGTAGCTTACATATTTGTCAACATCTGTACCAAACATTTCATATAAGTTTCCAGCTCTTTCCTTTACATAGTCAATATAGGATGGGACAGGTTGAGGATTTTCTGCCATCTGCATATACATCTTCTCTGTCTCATTAGGCTTTTCTCCAGCGGCTACAACTTTTTTAAGTGAGTCCGCCAAATGTTTCGTTTGTTGGTTGTAACTTTCAATCATCTCTTTGTAAGCATCATAGTTTTCTTTGCTTACTGTGTATTTATGCTCGTCAACAGTTGTGCGTGTGGAGATTCCTTCATTAAGTTTGCGAGCAATAATATGATGACCTTTGAACTTATTGATGTAGATAACTGCGTTGAGGAATACTGGCTTAGCCTCTTCCGTCATATCAGCAGGAGAGGCTGAGAATCCCCAATGTAGGAAGTTGGCGTGGCGGCCAATGGAAATGGCGCCATAGCTCTTGGCACTCTCACCACCAGAGATAATCTCGGCATCAGGAGAGTCGAGATAACCCCATTGTCGAGTTACCATACCTACTTTATAGCCCTTGGTATTAAAATAGTCTTTGTTTTGTACCTTCCACATCGGAATCATGTCTGGTAATTTCTCTTGGCACATTTCTGCGTATTCCTTGGCACCAGCAGGTGTAGGACGATTCTCGGTGGTAATCTTCACCTTGTATGGCCCCTTGAAGATGGCGTTCTTGGTCTGCATGTTGTAGGCATGGCCAAGAAGGCAAAGACAATACCAGTCGTTCTTCACACCGATGTAGCGACCTGTCGTCTCGCTCTCGTCGGCGATGGTGATGACTGGACGATCAAAGTTCTCTGGGAAGTACTTGGCAGGTATCAACTTGCTGTATCTTCCATTTTCGATAATGGTGCGGCGTGGTGTGATGGGAGTTGGGTCTCCATCAATGATGGTCACGTCGTAGTCGTAAGACATTTTGTAGTTGTAATCCTTTCCTTGCACGGCCTTTACGGTAGTGAAGTAAGTTTCAAGGAAAGATTTCCAGGCTGCGGTTCGAGCCACGATGCTCTTGGCGTTAGCCTCCTTGTCATAATCACGGGTACCAAAGGTCTCAATGTCAGAGTGACCTCCCACATAGAGCACCTTCAAGTTGGTCTTCTTTACGTTGGCAGCCATTGTTGCAATGTAAGCAAACAAAGCAAGTGCCATCATTGATAAGAATCTTTTCATGTTGTGTATGATGTTAATGTTTGTATTCACTTATACTGATGAGACCATCTTTGGCGGCAATCTTCAACCCCGTGATACTCTCTATTGCATTGAGGGTAGGAGCCATCGGCTCATACTTGTCAATGCTGCCTGTGAATCGGATGTCCTTGATGTCATCTGTAGAATATTCCACCTTCATGTTATACCAGTGGGAGATAACCTCCATCAACTCTGAGAGCGTGCAACCGTCGAAGAAGAAGTTGCCGGTGTTCCAAGAGGTGTAGAGGTTGACATCCACCTTGTCGATATTAGGAGTCCTGCCTGCTTGCAAGGTTGCCATCTCACCAGGCTTCAGGAGATATTCCTTGCCATGCTTGCTGCTTACGCCTACCTTTCCTCTTACCAGAACTACGCTTGTTACCCCTTCCTGTTTCATGGTGTTGACATTGAACTCCGTACCATAGTCATGGACATCGCCATTGGCTGTCTCTACGATGAATGGGCGTTGCTTCGAGTCTTTGGCAATGACAAAGTAAGCCTCGCCTTTCAACTTGACCCTTCGCTCGTTGCCAACAAAATGGTTGGGATAGATAAGGGAGGTATTGTAATTCAAGTGAACGTATGTACCATCATCCAATACCATCCAAAACTCCTTGTTTTTCTTCGTTATCAGGGAGTTTTCCGTTATCTCTTCCGCTCCAAATAGGCTGCTTCCGTTTTCCTTTTCTATCTCTTCCACTTGTGCCAAGGCACTCTTGGCATCTGCCACCTTGATGGCTTTGCCACCGACGATAAGAGTAGCACCGTTCATGCCGTTTTGTTGCACTCGTTCGATGGCATGGTTGAGTTCTGCGGTAATGACAGGCTCTTGTGCTTTCTTGCCGATTAGCATCCATCCTGCTACCATTACGATGGCAATGATGGCAGCCGATGCAGCTATCCGTCGTAACCATACTTGCAAGGCTTTCTTGCTGTCGCTTTCTTTAGAGGAGGCATTTCCCTCCAATTCGATGGTAGCCTTGAACTTCTCCTTGGCTTTTTCCACATCGATGGAACGGTAAACCTTGTATCGGGATAGGAAATCATCATCGTCCATCAGCTCCTCTATCTTATCTCTCAAGGCTGGGTTTTCCTCCACCTTCTTAAGCAGTACCTTTCCCTCTTCCTCGTCAATATCGCCTGTAAGCATCTTGCTGACAAGTGTGTTAATATCGTAGTTATCTATCATCTTTCTTTTCATTTTGTAATCAAAATAGGTTGTTTTGTTTAATATAATAACACTTTATAGGGTAAAAAGGGTTACAAATAAAAGAATAAAATGAAGAAAATGTGTCATTTGTATATAAATATAGTGTATTTTTCGTAACTTTGCACCCACATTGTGATAGGCATGACCATGGTGAGAGAGGAAAACAAACTTGATATAGTTACGATTTGCCAGTGGAAGGACGAGTCGATAGAGCTTTTGTACGATAAATATTATCGTGCCTTGGTGGGCTATGGCTGTCAGTTTGTGGAAAGAGAGATTGCGGAGGACATCGTACAAGAACTTTTCTCAGTCCTGTGGGAGCGTCGCCCTCGCTTCAATAGTATCGCCCAATTCTCCTCCTATTTATATAATACTGTACATAACTCGGCGTTCAATCATCTGCGCCATCAAACTGTTTGCAACAATTATCGGCAAAGCATAGTGGAGAACTTGCAGGAGTTTATGTTAGTGGATGATACTTCGGATGTTTTCAATAAGGAAGAAGTCTATCGCCAGCTCTTCGCTGCGATAGACGAATTGCCCCCACTCCAAAGGGAAGTGTTTCTGCTTTGCATGGAAGGGAAAAAGAACAAGGAAATTGCAGAGCAACTGGACATCTCTGCCGAGACGGTCAAGGTGCAAAAACGTCGTGCCATCGCCCAATTAAGGGGTAAGCTGTCTCCTGTTGTAATAGGATTTGTCTTTGCATTGCTAAGAAAAAGCTTATAATCTCTTAAGAAGAAGTTTATATAACTATTTCAAATACTCGCCGAAATCCGTCAATCTCATATCACCTTTCTTTAGGAAAGTATCGTGCATGGCGAGAGCTGCTCTCATGCTCTGTGGCTCGTGGCCCTTCTCGGCGAACTTCAAGTATTCACGGAGCATAGGGCGATAGTCAGGGTGAGCGCAGTTCTCGATGATTTCTTTCGCACGGCGAAGAGGTCCCTTGCCACGAAGGTCGGCAACGCCTTGCTCAGTAACAATGACATCCACATCGTGCTCGGTACTATCCACGTGGCTGCACATCGGAACGATGGCAGAGATACAACCATTCTTGGTGGTACTTTGGGTAGTAAATATGGAGATGTAGCCATTGCGCTCGTAGTCGCAAGAACCACCAATACCATTCATCAACTTGCTACCACAGATGTGGCTGGAGTTCTCGTTGCCATAGATGTCACACTCAATGGCAGTATTCATGGCAATGACACCCAGTCGGCGGATAACCTCTGGCGAGTTGGAAATCTCACTCTGGCGGATGGTGAGGTGTTGCTTGAAGTAGTCGATGTCTTGATATACCTCTTGCAAGGTGTCGTTGGTCACAGTGAGCGAAGAACAGGAGGCATCCTTGATTCTGCCCTCACGCATATACTTCACTACTGCATCCTGCACCACCTCAGTATAAACGCTGAAAACAGGCACATTAGGATTCTGTCCTAATGCCTCAAGAACTGCATTTGAAGTGGTTCCCACACCGCTCTGCAAAGGCAAGAACTGTGGAGGGATGTGTCCTTTCTTGAGGTCAGAGACCAAGAAGTCTGCCACGTTGTGGCCCATCTGCTCAGTCACAGGGTCGAGTGGCTTGAAAGCACGAGCCTCCTCCGGGATGTTACATTCCACCACACCGATAATCTTATGAGCATCAATCTCCACATATTCCTTACCTATGCGGTCGCCTACGTTCAGAATTGGGATAGGTTGACGGAATGGGCATTCTGCTATCTCATAGACATCATGCAGATAGCGAGATGCTGGGCTATGGAAAGTATTTTTCTCAATGAGCACTTTCTTTGCCAATCGAACGATAGTTGGAACGATACCACCGGCAGAAGTCAAGAAAGCCTTGCAAGTGGTCTCTCCCTCCTCCAAGTCTGACACTTCGATGATGGCGAGGTCTATATCGCCATAGAATCCACGGCGCAGACGCTCAGCCATGTGTCCGAGGTGCATATCCTCGTAGTCAATCTCGCCAAGGTTGGTATGTGTTCGAAAATCCTTGTTGGTAGAAAATGGCGCACGGAATTTGATGGCATGAGCCGCAGCCATGTCACCTTCGATGCTCTGCGAAGTAGAAGCTCCTGTCAAGATACCCACCTGGAAAGGTCGGCCTGCCTCGTGTTCAGCGATAGCTCGCTTGGAAAGTTCACGGAAGGTAGCCTTAGGTACACCGTTGGGTGTGAAACCGCTGAGTCCGATAGTATCTTGGTCGTTAATCATTGCTGCTGCTTCGGCAGCTGTCAATCTTATATATGCCATTTTCTTATGATTTATAACTTTATGTGGGTGCAAAGTTACACAATTCTTTTTATATAGGATAATCTTTTGATGATTTTATGCAAAGAAATGGACTTTTGTTTATGATTTTTGCATGAATATACAATAAAAGAGGCGTTTATGCAGAAATTGAAGAAATAAACTCTATCTTTTTGATGCAATGGCAAAGATAAGGCATTTTTATCGCGATTTATTTTGTATTGTCTTCGATTTCAAGAAAATCTTCACGCTCAAGAATGAAAATAAACTTTCATTCTCTTCGCTTAATCAGATTTTTGCAGTACCTTTGCACACCGAAAGCCGTAGGTCCTACACGCCTTCGGCTTCATTTATTAATCATTTATAAACATTTAATTAATGTACAAAACAATTTTCAACAAGCACAACAGCTTGAAGTTCAACCGCTTCTCCAACAAGGGCTACTCCCTCTTCGCAGTTTTGGGAAGAGAGGTTCTCGTGGGAGTTCTCAGCGTCACCACACTCAGCCACGCCAAGGCAGAGGGTGTGAGCACAGAGGGCATGAAGGTTGACTCCACCCTCTACAAGGGCGGAAAGGCTTACGAGCTGGATGCTGTGAGCGTAACGGGGTCCCGTGCGCCGATGACTGTGGAGCAGTCACCTAAGATTGTGTCTGTCATTACCCGCGACGACATTCATCGTGCGGCGGCGCAGACCATCAACGATGTATTGAAATTAGCCACTGGCGTGGATGTCCGTCAGCGTGGTGGCTTTGGTGTTCAGACGGATATCTCCATCAACGGTGGAACTTTTGACCAGATTACCATTCTCTTGAATGGTGTCAACATTTCCAACCCTCAGACGGGTCACAATGCCTCAGACTTTCCTGTTGCCCTAGCCGACATCGACCACATCGAAGTGCTCGAAGGGGCGGCTTCACGTCTTTTCGGAACCTCGGCATTCAATGGTGCTATCAACATCGTGACCAAGAAGGCAGAGAACGATGGTATTTCCGCAAGCGTGGAAGGCGGCTCGTTCGGTAGCTTCGGAGCGCAAGGACGAGTGCAAACAGCATTCGAATCTGGCAAGTGGAACCATAGCTATTCGGCAAGCGGAGGTTACAAGCGTTCGGATGGAGGTACGGAGAACAGCGACTTTGAAAAGGGACAAGGCTATGCAAATGTCTCTCTGAGCTACGACCATCGCTTCGACATCGGAGCACAAGTGGGAATCGCCACACAGAGTTATGGCGCGAATACATTCTATTCTGCTAAATACGACAACCAATATGAGAAGACCGACCATGGTTTGGCTTCGCTCAAACTGAGCCTTCACAACCAAGCCAAGACAGATGCTGATAAGATTTGGGAGGTCTCCCCTACCTTATATTATAATAAGTTCAAGGACCACTACCAGTTGATTCGTGGACAGGAAGGAGCCAAAGCTGGCGAAAACTATCACAACCTCGACATCTGGGGCGGTGGACTGAATGCCAACCTCTCTTGGTTCTTAGGCAAGACAGCCGTTGGATTCGACATCAGCAAGGAGCGCATCTACTCCACTGCCCTTGGTTCTATCCTCGCAGAGAACGACTATAAGGATATTTCGGGCTCTGACCGCAAGTACGACCACAAGGGCGAACGCACCAACACCAACATCATGTTGGAGCACAACTTCATCTTTGGAGGCTTTACGCTCTCGGCTGGTGTCTTGGCTAACAAGAACACAGGGCTCGACAACGACTTCCGTTTCTATCCCGGCGTAGATGTCAGTTATCGTCCTAACGACAACTGGAAGATTTATGCTTCCTGGAACAAGGCTTTGAGAATGCCTACCTACACCGACCTCTATATCAGCAATGTGGTGCAGCAAGGCGACATCACCTTGAACCCAGAGAAGAACTCCACCTTCAAGATAGGAACTCGCTATCGCCAAACAGGTTTCTCTGCCGTATTGAGTGGCTTCTATGCCCACGGCACAGACATGATAGACTGGGTTCAGACTTCGGAGACGGAGCAAAAGGACAGCAAGTATCACGTGATGAACATCGGCAAGCTCAACAACATGGGCTACAACCTCGATGCCACCATCTACATGCAGGAGCTGATTCCGAATAGTTTCATCACTCGCATCAAGTTGGGCTATGCTTACATCTACCAAGACCACAAGACGGATGCCAACATCTTGAAGTCACTCTACGCCTTAGAGTACTTGAAGCACAAGGCTGTCTTCGGTCTCGACCATCAGATATGGAAGAAACTCTCCGCCTCTTGGAGCGTAAGGTGGCAGCAGCGCATGAACGGCTATCATCCTTACACCAAGGTGGATTGCAAGTTGATGTGGGACGACAAGAAATACAGCATCTACGTAAAGGCCGACAACCTCACTTGCCACAGATACTACGACCTCGCCGCCATCAAGCAACCAGGGTTGTGGATTATGGCAGGAGCCAGCATCAACTTAGGTTGGTAGGTGCTTGATATTTACCATTTACTTTAATCGGTTCGAGGTGAATGCCTACATGGGTGTTCGCCCCGAACTTTTCTTTGATACGATGCTCGATATTGGTGGCGTGCTGATGAGCTTCGTAGAGCGAAGTGGAACCCGGCATACGAACATGCATTTCGATGGCAATCTTGTTGCCGATGCGGCGAGTCTGTAGATTATGCACCTCGCAAACATCCTCTTCCTCATTGGCGAGCTTGATGATTTCATCCTCTTCAGACTCTGGAAGGCTGGCATCCGTCAGTTCCTTGACCGATTGCAACACCAATCCCCAAGCAGCCTTGATGATGAAGGCACTCACGATGATGGCAGCCAATGGGTCGAGCACCGCCCACTTTTCGCCCAAGAGGATGGCACCACCGATACCTATCATCGTTCCGATACTCGACAAGGCATCGCTACGATGGTGCCAGGCATTGGCAACCACCGCTTCACTATGACACTTCTTGCCCACTCTCACCGTAAACTGATAAGCCCATTCCTTCAAGACGATGCTCACGATGGCGGCTATCAGGGCAACAACTCCAGGCTGCTGAAGGGTCTCGCCGCAGATGGCACGATAGGTCTTGCAGATGCCTGTGTAGCAAATCATCACGCCCACCACAAAGAGCGAGATGCCGATGATGGCTGTGGCGAGGGTCTCGTATTTGCCGTGGCCATAGTCATGGTCCTTGTCCTTCGGCTTGTTGCCGAGCTTCACGAACACCAACACCACGACATCCGTGGCAAAATCGGTAAGCGAGTGGATGGCATCGGCTATCATCGCTGCAGAGTGTCCGAGAATACCTGCGGCAAACTTCATCACGAGCAACACTACATTGATGACGCTACCCGCCAATGTCACCTTATACACTTCTCTCACACGGTCTTTATTCTCATTCTCTTCAATTCTCTTATCCATTTTTTCATAATCCATATCGAAGTCCTTTGGCTTCACTAAATGTTTTTGTATAAATTGAGCCGCAAAGATATAGTATTTTATCGTAAGCGAGTAAGTTTAGCGATTAAAAAAGCATAAAAGATACATAATTCTCGATTATTAGCCGTACCTTTGCACCGCATTATCAGAAACAATATCAAACATCATGAAATATATCATATTAGATTTCGACGGAACCATCGGTGATTCCCAAGCACTTATCGTTAGAACTTTCCAAGACACCATGCGAGAGATGGGCAAGGAGGTTAAATCGGCAGAGGCATGTGCCAATACCATCGGCATGCGTCTGAGCGAGGCTTTCGCCTTGCTTTACAACTCTTCCATAGAGGAGGGCGAGAAGTGCGCACAGGTTTATCACAAGATTTTCGAGGAAAATCGTGCGAGCTTGGGCATGAAGCCTTTCCCTCATGTCATCGACACCATCAAGGAACTCCACAAGCGTGGCTTCGTCTTGGCGGTGGCAAGCAGTCGTGGTCGTGATTCCTTGATGGGTTTCATCCATCAGATGGATTTAGTTGATTGCGTCTCTTCCGTGGTGGCACAGGAAGATGTCGTTAATGTGAAACCAGAGCCCGACATGGTTTTCAAGGCTTTGATGGAAATCGCAGGAAGAGAGGTTGACAAGGAAGATTGCCACACATTGCCCGATGACTTAAAGGCGATGCTGCCTGAGACCTTGGTGGTGGGCGACATGACGTTTGATGTGGATATGGCTCACAACGCAGGAGCCAAGGCTTGCGCCGTAACTTACGGCAATGGCACTCGCGAACAGTTGGCTTCGGCTGAATGGATTATCGATAATTTCGCTGAACTACTGGATATTGTAGGATAAATAAGAAGGACCATCCCTTCTTATTTTTTGATGTCTGCCACGACATCCCAACCTATCCATCCGTGTTGGTAAGTAACGGAGACAGTATCTCCTTCATGGTAGTTGTATTTTTCATTCTTCTAAAAAAGTTTTTGCCAAGGCATACAGGATGCATCCAAAACCAACAAAATACCCTTTGAGGTAATTGATGTAGTCAATGCTAAAGCTTGGAGGAAACTCATGCCTATCTTTGTATGTCATGACCAAGAACGCAATGCCAAAAAGGAAGGCACACAATTCATCATATTGTTGACAAATCATACAGATGCACCCAGCCACAATACAGACAAGAGAAAAGGAACAATAAGTGCCATACAAAACCGCACCGATTGATTTTCTCTTCCTTACTGCATTGCAGAGTACTACGATTCCTGTTATAGAAGCAAGTATGCCCCAAAGACAATACAACATTTCTCCGTTTTATTTTTAACTCCGAATTCTGTGCATCGTCGGTTTTATCCGATTGCGGTGGCTAAGGTACAAAAACATAAGTATCATTCTGCTATTGCAAACAAAAGTTTACAAATAAACGATGCCACTCCCTTCGGTGTTAAGAGAGTGGCATTGAATACTCTATATCATGCAGCCTTTCCATATTCGTAAATACTATCGCTGGCAAGGTCAATCTCGTCATTCCAATATACACAAGTTCGACTGGAGTCCAATTGAACTTGCTTGAAAAGGCCATACACATCTACCAATGCACGAAATGAAGGAATCGCTTTAATGTCATCTTTCACATCGTACAAGACTTTATATCCGTCATCAAACTCTACGAAGAGGACATAATTGTCGAGAACTGAAATTTTCTTAATCCTTGGAATCATAATGGTGGAAGTTTTGTTATTACTTGTTTGTCCCACATACTCTGAAGTTCATCAGAATGTAGCGAGAGCCATTCCGTTACTAATTCTTGAGCCTTTTTAGGTAAGTCCCCTTCAAACATTTCAAATGTTTTGATATTGAATAGACCTACATACTCGTTGTAGATTGCGTGTATATGTGAAGGCTCAATGCTCTTTTGGCTTGAAGAACATTTTTATGATAATTCCATAAAATCTTGCAATCTCTGGCATATTTTTATATTTATAGTTAATAATACATCGCAAAAATAAACAAAATCAAACAAACCACCAAACTTTTTAGGATGAAAATATGCCATTCTTTCGATAAAAAGTTGTGTTTTGCTTATCGGATGGCTCTTGATGCTCGTTTCTTGGAGCTATTAGTCGTTGGAGAAAGTTTGCATTGGCAATGATAAGAACTTAGTCTGAAAGATTTTTTCTCAACAGCAAATAATTGACTATGAGAATCAGCAAAACACAAGGTAGTATAAAAATGGGGAGAGAATATATAAGCAACATTATTGCCCACGAGATATCTCCTTCGGCAGCAATTACTGTTCTTATCGCTATGACACCACAAAATGCCACAGCCATACTTATTGACAGTGGTATCCAATGATGCGTCGAGCTACACTTCCAGCCAATTGTGGCAGACAACATCATGCTGATAGTACACGTTCCAACAGCCTGCAGAATCTTATATATGTCTTCAACCCCAAATATTATGAGTATTGCCAATGAGAGCAATATTCCAACAATCCCCCAAACAGGTAAGAACTTTCTCCAAAATAGACGTTGACGTAGTTTCATGCTGGTTTTCAGTTTAAGACCATTTTCTTGTACTTTCCTTTCTGTAGGTATCTTTGTATATATTGTTTAGGAAAAGGACCTTTAACAATATCATTATTACAACATTTCAAGGTAGAACTTGCCGCTTGAATCAGCCACCAGTTCTTTTCACCTTCACCTCGTTCCATTATGATGGAGGAGCCATTCCAATATACCGTATGTAAGCTATCTATTTCATGGTCAGTACCACCAGACAACTTACATTTCAAATAATATGTTTCATGAAAATCGTCGGGTGAGTATATGCAATATTCATCTACCAATTTCTTTTTGGAAGGAGAACAAGCCATTAGGAGAAAGCATGTTGCCACGATGAGGTACCATCAAGGATAGCAATCTTGGTCTCTGTTTATCTACTATCTTTCCCATGAGCAAAAATATTTAATTGACTTTGCAAAGATACACCCCAAAATCGATTCAACAACTTTTGAGGGGCATAATCCTAAACCTCATACTATCCTCTCTTTGAAGAGGATTTTCTTAACCCTATTTCTTTGATCGTTTGCTCTTGCCATTGTAAGATTTGGCTAATGCCTTTATCGTAATCGTCATTTTCAATGCAATCTTTCATCATTCGAGCATTCTCTATTTCTTCAGAAAACAGATAACCATCTTCTCTCTTTTCCAAGGAGATTATCTTATCCAAAAAACATTTCGATTTGCGATAATCATTCAAAATGAAATAGGTTAATGCAAAATATGCATCACGTCCAACCGCCGCACCATAATATGGATGATTCTTGAGTAAAGGGATGAAGTCATCAAATGTATCAAGTCCGTCAAATACATCAAACCTATTCATCTCGTCTTGAAGTTCCACCATTCTGTCTATTTGCCAATACGAGCCTATTCTGCCACCTAAGCTAAAGTTATAGGTACAAAAGGGTTTATAAAGGCATTGGACGAAATAGTTGACGAAGAACGAATTTGAATCAATAGAATTGTCTAAATAGAATCCGACCAACACCATTGCCCCAGTTCTATGAGTCAATGTATAATAGGCTAATCGTCCCTTTTTCTCAAACTTATTTGGGAGAATCAGCTTCTTCATGACCTTATTTAATTCTGATGATTTCATATGCGATTATTATTTCTTACACACATCTTGTCCTGTAGAGATATTCCCAAACCTCTCTTCCCGACCTTTTCAATCTGATAATCGGGTCGATGAAGTATAGCCTACCATCTTCGTCACACAGAACATTATCACTCACATTAGAGACATCGGTTATTGCCAAGTATTCGTTCCCATAGAAATACTTATCTTCCTTTGCCAAGCCTAACTGATGGATGAGATAGTCATCTATCATTTTTTGAGTAGGAACTCTGAACATACAAGACACATTTCTTTGTTGCAAAACAATTCTGATACCTTTTTGGTCTTCAGAAATACCAACAAAATGGTATCTTGTATCGGGAAACAGAATGTTGTGTATCAAATGTTCGTAGATTATATCTTCTGGTAAAATATGTTTCAACGGAGCCTTGGCAAAAGGCGATTTCATCTTTGTGTATGTAACTGCATCTTTGCTCAAGAACACAATACTCTCACCGGTTGGAGTCACTCGTCTGTCACCAAACTTATCCCAATCAGTTTTTGTAATATACAAGCCATTGGCTTTTGCAATATCAATCAGCCGATTACATTCCTTTTCCTCAGCATTTCTCTTGCCTTGCCAGTAATCTCCATGTCGTTGAGAGGATACCCCAGTCTCAAACACTCGAATATCGCTTCGGTCGCTATCTGCCTGTATTTTCTGCTCACATTCATAATGTATTGGAGCGCAGTCTGACCGCTTACCAAATATATAGTCGATAATCTTTCTTCCATAATTTTTCATCTTTTTATTATTTTGCTTGCAAACTTACGATTATTTTCCTAAATTGCCAAAGGAATACGAAGAAATCTTATGCAAACTTTCTAAATCACAACATTTTATTCCATTAATCATAGAATATTTTGTACCTTTGCATTCAAATTCATCAATAAAAGAAAAGAATACAAAATAATGAATATCAAATCTATAGGTAGTAAGTTAAAGGGCAACCCGACGATGGTAGAGGGTACGGTGTATTCGATGCTCATCATTTGCAGCATCTCGCATTTTCTGAACGACATGATTCAGTCTATCATCCCCTCCATATACCCTATCGTGAAGGATAAGTTCAACTTCTCGTTTGCACAGATCGGCATCATCACCTTGGTGTTTCAGATGACTTCCTCCATCCTGCAACCTTTCACCGGTCTCTATGCCGACAAGCATCCACGACCATACGCCTTGTCGGTGGGCATGTGCTTCACCTTGGTGGGATTGCTGTTGCTTGCCTTCGCCGAGAACTATTTCTTGATTCTCTTGGCGGTGAGCGTCGTGGGATTGGGCTCTTCCGTGTTCCATCCTACGGCTTCGCGAGTAGCGCAGTTGGCATCGGGTGGCAAGAAGAGTTTGGCGCAATCCATCTTCCAGGTGGGCGGCAATGGCGGTTCGGCAGTAGGTCCGTTGCTTGCCGCTCTCATCATCTTGCCTTTCGGACAACACGCCATCTCCTGGTTTGCCTTGGCGGCATTGTTGGCTGCCATTCTCATGGTTCGATTGGGGGCTTGGTATAAGGCGAGACTCGCCTATGTGGTCAATCATCCGCAAAAGCAACCGCTCCTCAACCACGACATCTCCAAGCGAGCCAAGTATGGGGCATTGATGATTCTCATCCTGTTGGTCTTCTCGAAGTATTTCTATACGGCTTGCATCACCAGCTACTTCACGTTCTTCCTGATAGACAAGTTCGACGTTTCCGTGCAGACTTCCCAGCTCTGCCTGTTTGTCTTCCTCGCCGCCTTCGCCATCGGAACAGTGGCAGGAGGCATGTTGGGCGATAAGTTCGGCAGGAAGTATGTGATATGGTTCTCCATCTTGGGAGCCGCTCCCTTCGCCATCGCCATGCCTTTCGTAGGCTTCACGTGGACTATCATCTGCACCTTCCTCTCCGGCCTCATCATCGCCTCGGCATTCTCCTCCATCGTGGTCTATGCCACCGACTTGATGCCCGACAAGGTGGGACTGATAGCCGGCATCTTCTTCGGACTGATGTTTGGATTGGGAGGTTTGGGGTCCGCCTTCTTTGGATGGCTCGCCGACAAGACCAGCATCGAGTTCATTTTTCAGGTAAGTGCCTTTCTGCCACTCCTCGGCATCATCGCAGGTTTCTTGCCTAACACCCAAAAAGTAAAGAAATAAGGACGAAGATGATTTTCAAAACAAAAGAAAAATAAAAGGAACTTCCTCTTCTTCTGATTATTCTGAGGGAAAAGCTTTCATCTATCAAGAATCGCTCGTATAAACTATTGAATTATTTGAGTATGAAGCAAACTGTTAATATCCAATATTACAACTCCCCTTGCGGAGAACTTGTCTTGGCATCAATAGGCGCAGAACTTTGTCTCTGCGATTGGAACGAAAAGCCATGTGCGGAGCGCAACAAGCGTCGATTGGAAAGTTTTCTGAATGCCGAATTCGTAACGGCTTCCTCTGCCGTCCTGGAACAAACCAAGACGGAACTTGACGAATATTTCGCAGGCAAGCGCAAGGCGTTCGATATTCTGCTGCACCCAGTAGGCACCGATTTCCAACAGCAAGTATGGAAAGCCTTGCTCGAAATCCCATACAGTAAAACAAGAACCTACAAAGAGATTGCCTTGCGAGTGAACAACCTCAAAGGCGTAAGGGCAGTGGCGCAAGCCATCGGAGCCAACGGCATAAGCATCCTCATCCCTTGCCACCGGGTCATCGGCACCAACCATTCCTTGACAGGCTTCGCAGGAGGAATCGAGGCGAAAAAAAAACTGTTGGATATTGAAAGCAAGCATTAAAATAAAAATCCGCTTTGTCAACTCGAAGCCAACAAAGCGGATTGCCCAGTGTTTTGTATATATGAGTAGGGACGATCGGGCTCGAACCGATGACCTCCGCAATGTGACTGCGGCGCTCTAAACCAGCTGGGCTACGCCCCTATTTCTCAAATAGCAAGTACAAAAGTACTGCAAAATCTTGAATTAACCAAATCTGTTAGCACTTTTTATACTTACAAATTAGTATTGGCTAAAATATACGACAACAATGCAAATACTTATCATTCGACGAAGTGTATCATAATCCTTCATCTTGAGCTATTCCTTTCCAACTTCCATAAAAAAATTGCTTTTTATTTTGTAGTATGCCAAAATAAATGTAATTTTGCACCTTGAATGGACTTATACCTTATTATATTTAAGATATTTAAGGAAATGTCCAACAAGAAATACATATTCATAATGAAGAAGAAAACAAAATAAATTAAGATAAAAACAATGGAATACAACTTCAGAGAAATCGAGAAGAAATGGCACCAGAAATGGGTCGAGAACAAGACCTACAAGGTGACTGAGGATGAAAACAAGAAGAAGTACTATGTGCTCAATATGTTCCCTTATCCATCAGGAGCGGGATTGCACGTAGGTCACCCACTGGGTTACATCGCCAGCGACATCTATGCTCGCTACAAGCGTTTGAATGGTTACAACGTACTGAATCCTATGGGCTACGATGCATACGGATTGCCTGCCGAGCAGTATGCCATCCAGACTGGTCAGCACCCAGAGGTAACTACCGTTGCCAACATCAACCGCTACCGTGAGCAGCTCGACAAGATCGGCTTCTCTTTCGACTGGGACCGCGAGGTTCGCACCTGCGACCCTAAGTATTACCATTGGACTCAGTGGGCTTTCCAGAAGATGTTCAACTCTTTCTTCTGCAACGCTTGCCAGAAGGCACAGCCTATCGAGAAGCTCATCAAACACTTTGAGGAGAAAGGCTCTGCCGACCTCAACGTGGCTCAGAACGAGCAACTTGACTTCACTGCCGAGGAGTGGAACAGCTACGACGATGTGAAGAAACAGCAGGTATTGATGAACTACCGCATCGCCTACCTCGGCGAAACCATGGTGAACTGGTGCCCTGGCTTGGGTACGGTGCTTGCCAACGACGAGGTAGTCAATGGCGTGAGCGAGCGTGGTGGCTATCCTGTCATCCAGAAGAAGATGCAGCAGTGGTGCTTGCGTACTTCCGCTTACTCTCAGCGTTTGCTCGACGGACTGGAGACTATCCAGTGGAGCGACTCTATCAAGGAGACCCAGAAGAACTGGATTGGTCGTTCCGAAGGTACAGAGGTAGTATTCTCTGTCAAGGACAGCGACGTGAAGTTCACCATCTTCACCACCCGTGCCGACACTATGTTTGGCGTTACCTTCATGGTCTTGGCTCCAGAAAGCGAGTATGTTCAGCAAGTTACCACCCCTGAGCAGAAAGCTGAGGTAGAGAAATATCTCGACTACGTGAAGAAGCGCACCGAGCTCGACCGTATGGCAAACCACAGCGTAACGGGTGTGTTCTCAGGAAGTTATGCCATCAACCCATTCACTGGCGAGGCCATCCCAGTATGGATTTCAGAATATGTATTGGCTGGTTATGGTACAGGTGCCATCATGGCTGTACCTGCTCACGATAGCCGTGACTACGCTTTCGCCAAGCACTTCAACCTGCCTATCATTCCTCTTATCGAGGGTGCGGATGTATCGGAGGAGAGCTTCGATGCCAAGGAAGGTATCGTAACCAACTCACCTGTGGCTGGCAAACAGGGCTTAGACGGCTTCTCATTGAACGGCTTGACCGTGAAAGAGGCTATCGCCAAGACCAAGAAGTTCGTAACCGAGAAGGGTATCGGTCGTGTGAAGGTGAACTATCGTCTTCGCGATGCCATCTTCTCTCGTCAGCGTTACTGGGGCGAGCCATTCCCTGTATATTACAAGGACGGAATGCCACAGATGGTTCCAGAGGAGTGCTTGCCACTCGAATTGCCTGAGATTGAGACCTATAAGCCAACAGAGACAGGCGAGCCACCATTGGGCAGAGCCAAGAAGTGGGCTTGGGACGCAGAGAAGAAGCAGGTGGTTGACAAGAGCCTCGTGGATAACAAGACCGTGTTCCCATTGGAGCTCAACACCATGCCAGGTTTCGCAGGCTCTTCAGCTTACTACCTCCGCTACATGGATCCACACAACGACAATGCCCTCGTAAGCAAGGAGGCTGACGAGTACTGGCAGAACGTGGACCTCTACGTAGGTGGATGCGAGCACGCCACAGGTCACTTGATTTACTCTCGTTTCTGGAACAAGTTCCTCTTCGACCTCGGCGTAAGCTGCAAGGAAGAGCCATTCCAGAAGTTGGTGAACCAGGGTATGATTCAGGGTCGCTCTAACTTTGTATATCGCATCAACAGCGACGACCACGACAAGGCTCCTGTCTTCGTAAGCTGCGGCTTGAAGAAGGATTACGACGTAACCCCTATCCACGTGGATGTGAACATCGTAAGCAACGACCAGCTCGACATCGAGGCATTCAAGGCTTGGCGCCCTGAGTATCAGAACGCTGAGTTCATCTTGGAGGATGGCAAGTACATCTGCGGATGGGCTATCGAGAAGATGAGTAAGAGTATGTTCAACGTGGTGAACCCAGATATGATCGTAGAAAAATATGGTGCCGACACCTTGCGTCTCTACGAGATGTTCTTGGGTCCTGTGGAAGCAAGCAAGCCTTGGGACACCAACGGCATCGACGGTTGCCACCGTTTCTTGAAGAAGTTCTGGGGCTTGTTCTACGAGAACCGTACCGACAACTTCTTGCCATCCGACGAGGCAGCCAAGCCAGAGAGCCTGAAGAGCGTACACAAGCTCATCAAGAAGGTGACCGAGGACATCGAGAAGTTCTCTTACAACACCTCTATCTCAGCCTTCATGATTGCCGTGAACGAACTCGGTCAGCAGAAGTGCCACAACAAGGAACTCTTGAAGGACCTCGTCATCCTCATCGCTCCATTCGCTCCACACATCGCAGAAGAGTTGTGGGCAGCTCTTGGCGAAGAGGGCAGCGTTTGCGACGCACAGTGGCCTAAGTACGATGAGCAGTACCTGAAGGAGAACGACATGCAGCTCACCATCTCCTTCAATGGCAAGGCTCGCTTCCAGATGACCTTCCCTGTGGATAC
>ERZ808259.178-NODE-178-length-40076-cov-55.393343_pt1 | contig 40076 bp, 33 predicted proteins | sample MGYA00521279_ERZ808259 | MGnify/ENA primary metagenome ERZ808259 (study PRJEB31516, sample SAMN03275586) | gut metagenome | biome: mammalia-associated habitat; material: feces | host: Papio cynocephalus | place: Kenya | collected 2012-07-27 ...
AAGATGCCGTTGCACCGGGCAGCGTGGATATGAAGCGCCTCGACCCGATGTTTGCCGATGTCGCACGATTTATTGTCGCTGAACAAGACGGCTCTGTATCAAGACTGCAAAGACAGTTCTGCATTGGGTACAACCGCGCCAACCGTTTGGTGGAGCAATTAGAGGCGGTAGGTATTATCGGTGCTGACCGAGGAGCCAAAGGACGCGAGGTGCTGATCCAAGATAGCAACATTCTCGAGCAGAAATTGCAAGAACTCGGGTTCTACTGAAAACATCTTCTTTTAAACATCAGTGTAATCTTAACAGGTTGCGCTGATGTTGTGTTGCTATCTGCTGCAATTTAGCATTATGGTGTTGTATTTTTACAGTTAAAAAACTATATTATGAAAATCATACAAGAGATTTATGAGCAAGCAGCTGTCCGGCTGATTGAAGATGCTATCTTTGATGCATGCCAGGAGCATGAGCAAATGAATTTTGCCGAGCCTTATGGGGAAAATGTTACCCGTTTGCTGAAAATACGAAAAGAGTTACTTGACCGTGAGTTTGTAATGGACGAGCAGTACAAAGGCTTGCTGAACGAGTTTAACGAAGCATTGAAAAAGGCGTTGCTCACTATGCGGACGCAGGCCATTGCCACCGTCGAAGCGTTGTATAAAGTACCCATTGAATGCAATATATACGTTACAGGAAAATGTTTCCTTGATCGGTGTTACCCGCCTACGCACCCGATACAAACCAAACGTGCCAAGAAAATGTGGGAGATATTGGCAGGCAGGATTTCCAACTATATGCCTCTGTACGAAGACGGTGTAGTGTGGTATGGCTTCTACAGAGAAGATCCCTGTTCGGAAAAGGAGCTGCTCTATCTCAATGATACAACAGATAATTGGAACGAGGGGTTTGACAGGGAGATGACCAAAGATATGCACCTTGTACGTGCCGTTCACAACCTGTTTCGGCATATGGAGTTCTCGATTTTTGATTTGCTTTGGGTACGTAGTTTTGACATACAAATTGATGTATCTGCCTATCATTCTACCGGTAGCGAGGAATACATTCACCATATCAGTTGGGACGAAATATAATAACACTATGGAACGGATAAAAGTATTGGTAGAAACGATGGATTGGATGATGGGCGAGTTGGGACACTCTAGTATTATCGTGCGCAAAAACGCCTATGTTACAGTGGATTGGGGCGACGGCTCTCCTTTGCAGACCATCATCGGCACAGGCGAGCGACAAGACCCCGACCGCGACTACAAGCACCGCCTGCCGATACGGCAGTTCGAAGTGGTCATCACCGCCCAAGAAGAGGGCACCATACTCCATATCTACCTCGGGTTAAAGGTGTTCTATCACCCCTTTCCTTTGATGCGGTCGGGGCAAAAGGCTTTTCTGCCGCAGCGGGTGCAGAACGAGCCGCAGAAGATGGCATCATAGTGCGCCATAGCGGCATCTATCAGTGCGGGTTCATCGGTGAGAATACCCGCCTCGAAATTGCGGTTCTGCGCCGACTTCATACCCATACCTGCACCCGTCATATTTGCCGAACCGATATACACCCATTCGCTGTCTATCGCCACTATCTTGGCATGCACACGCGGGCAGAGATGCCGCTCCAGCCCGCCCCACAGAGCGGGGTATCTGTCAAAATCCTCGCGAAAAGGTTGCCCGGGTTCTTTGGCATGCAGCAGGCGCACCTCCACGCCCCGTTGCACCAGACGGCTCAACACTTCGAGAAACGGTATCGGGTCTTTGGCGGCGGAAGTTTTGACGTACAGGTCTTTGAGATCTGCGGTGGCAATCCATAGCGAACGCCGTGCTTTTGCCATACGGGCAATCACTTCTGAATAGTGTTCCGTGTCTTGAATATATCGTACCATATCTTTTTTGCCACAAAGATAGTGCCGCAAAATGCCAAATCACGACAGAGTGGAAGCATTATTTGTTCCACCAGTATTCATCTTGCCCGCAGATAAGGCGGGTCAGTTCGTTCATTACCATACACATCGGACGGCTGACAGGCGTATGGTCTTTTTCGTAGCGATATGTCCACGGAGTGATTTGCAGCAACCGGTTTTCAGCGCAGGCATAGAAAGCATCGCCCCATGGTTTGTAGGTTCTACCAAAGCCGTTGTCCGCAATCTCTATGACAGGATAACCACGGATAATGAGATTTTTAAGGATTTGCCGTTCCTTTGGACTGATGAATGCCGAGACGATAACGGCTTCCGCTTCCGCCTCACGCAGGACGGCTGTGGTATGTTCGGCAAAGCGGTCGGCATCCGCACGGTGGCAGATGAGCGGCAATTTACGGGATGCCTGTAGAAGATCGGGCGTACCGATGTAATCTAATACAAGATTGCCGCCGCTTTGCAAGAGGCGAGGCTGCAAGTCATCCATGGCGTTTTGCAAGGCTTCCGCATTGACAGAGAAATAGGTATCGTGGCGCAGTCCTTGTGCAATACGTTCCGGCGTCCAGTTGGGCGAGTGCTGCCCGCGACGGAGAGCGAAACAGGCGGGGAATTGCTGCTACGCAGCGGAATGCCCCGACAAAGATACAAACAATATCCGACATACACAAAAAAAGAGACCGCCCGACGTTGGTCGGGCGGTCTCTTTTTTGTTAGTCCCTCTTTTGGAGGGGTGGAGAGGTCAGTTCTTGAAGTGGAGTTCGCCGTCGCGGAGTTCGACGATGACGGGGCGATGGTTGTCCACCTTGCCTGCGATGATTTGCTTGCTGAGTTCGTTGAGAACAAGGCGTTGCAAAGCACGCTTAACAGGTCGTGCACCGAACTGCGGGTCGTACCCCTCTTTGGCGATATAGTCGATAGCATCGTCGGTTACGCGCAAGTCCACACCGTTCTTGAGCAACATCTTGTGGATACCCTCAATCTGCAAGCCCACAATCTCGCGTATCTCTTTCTCGTTGAGCGGCTTGAACATAATGATTTCATCAATACGGTTCAAGAACTCGGGACGTATGGTCTGACGCAGCAACTCCATTACCTGTTTCTTGGTAGTGTCCTGATCGATACCTTTCTCTTCGTTGTCTCGAATGAGTTGCGAACCGAGGTTGGAGGTGAAGATAATCAAGGTGTTCTTGAAATTAACCGTCCGCCCTTTGTTGTCAGTAAGACGACCATCGTCCAGTACTTGCAAGAGGACATTGAAGACATCAGGGTGTGCCTTTTCGATTTCATCAAACAGCACCACGCTGTATGGTTTGTGCCGAATGGCTTCGGTCAACTGCCCACCCTCATCGTAGCCTACGTATCCGGGAGGTGCACCGATGAGCCGGGTCGCACTGAACTTCTCCTGATACTCCGACATATCGATACGGGTCATCATATTCTCGTCGTCGAAGAGATAGTCGGCAAGGGCTTTCGCCAACTCGGTCTTACCTACACCCGTAGTACCGAGGAACAAGAATGAACCGATAGGACGTTTGGGGTCTTGCAAGCCTGCACGGCTACGACGGATAGCGTCGCTGACCGCCTCGATGGCTTCGTCCTGACCAACCACACGTTTATGGAGTTCCTCCTCCAGATGGAGCAGTTTGTCGCGCTCGGACTGCATCATCTTGGTTACGGGTATGCCTGTCCAACGTGCTACTACCTCGGCGATATCGTCTTCGTCCACTTCCTCCTTAATCATGCTCTCGCCTGACATAGAATGAAGTGCGTCCTGTGCGGCTTTGATGTTCGCCTCGGCTTGCTGAATCTTGCCGTAGCGAATCTCGGCTACCTTGCCGTAGTTGCCCTCGCGCTCCGCCACTTCGGCTTCGTGCTTCATCTCCTCGATATGGGCTTTCTCGTTCTGGATAGTGGCTACATAGCCTTTTTCCTTGTCCCAACGGGCTTCCATCTCGGAAGACTGTGCCTTCAGCGTCTTGAGTTGCTCCTCAATGCCTTTCAGTTTCTCGGTGTCGTTCTCACGCTTGATAGCCTCGCGCTCTATCTCGAGTTGCTTGATTTGACGGTCGAGGTTATCCAACTCCTCCGGTTTGGAATCCACCTCCAAACGCAGTTTGGCAGCGGCTTCGTCCACGAGGTCGATAGCCTTATCCGGCAGATAACGGTCAGTGATATAACGTGTCGAGAGCGTTACGGCAGCGATGAGGGCATCATCCTTGATACGCACTTTGTGGTGCGTCTCGTAGCGTTCCTTCAAGCCACGTAGGATAGATATAGTGGCAGCCTCATCGGGTTCATCCACCATTACGACTTGGAAACGGCGTTCCAACGCTTTATCCTCTTCGAAATACTTCTGGTATTCGTCCAGAGTGGTGGCACCGATAGCCCGCAGTTCACCACGCGCCAGAGCCGGTTTCAATATATTGGCAGCGTCCATTGCACCGCTTGACTTGCCCGCACCCACGAGGGTGTGAATCTCATCGATGAACAGGATTATCTCGCCTGCGGCGGCAACGACCTCGTTGATAACGCCTTTCAGACGTTCCTCAAACTCGCCCTGATACTTGGCACCTGCAATCAGGGCACCCATATCAAGGGAGTAGATTTGTTTCTTCTTCAGGTTCTCGGGGACATCGCCACGCACAATACGATGCGCCAACCCCTCAACGATAGCGGTCTTACCGACACCCGGTTCACCAATCAGAATAGGGTTGTTCTTGGTACGCCGACTAAGGATCTGCAGCACACGACGAATCTCCTCGTCACGCCCGATAACAGGGTCGAGTTTTCCCGCTCTCGCCCGCTCGCAAAGATTGATAGCGAACTTCTGCAGGTTCTCGTTCTGCTGTTGCTGGTTGTTGTTTGTGTTCATATTCATGTTAATTAAATCTCCTTTCGTTGTTTGTTCCGCTTGCGCGGTCTATAGTGGTATTAACAAAGGTCGTGCCAAAGATGTGTCGGCTGACAAAATGGCAGGGTAATAACGGGCATCCGGCAAACGGTGTTTACCTATGAGTTGGCATCAAAGGTCTCCTATGCCAGCGGCAAGAGAAATGGAAGAAAATAAAACAAAAGTTACTCTTTAACGACGCGGGACGATTAGGAGTTTTGCTCAAGCCACAGGCTTTCGTTTCGCTTTGGCACTCAGTGTGCTGCGCACACCTGCCTTACGCTTCACGTCTCCCATACAGAGCATAGTCATACGGTTTGTGCCAAACCGACCGCGGACGAGGGCGTCCGCATCCCCTGCGGGAGGTTGGTGGCAACTCAGGAGTAAATGACGGCAAAGGCAGCATTATCCTTCGTGTATCTACCGTGTATATACCGTAGTGTCCGGCTTGTCAAGCCCGCATCGGAGACAGTGAAGGCAAAGGCTTGCATAGTTGCGAAAAAAGTTGTAACTTTGCAGCGGATTTAATATGCCCCAACAGGCACAGAAAAATTCCCATAAAAAACTAATAAAAATGTACAGACTACAAGACAAGATGTGCGAACTGATGGCGAGAGAGCCGGATGCCATACGGATCATCAGTCGCTTCGGGCTTACGATGGGTGTCGGCGAAAAGACTATTGAAGAGGTATGCCGCGAGCATGGTGTGCACTGCCCGACGTTTTTGGCAGTGGTCAATTATAAGACAGACCACGTGGCAGACTGCAATCCGGAGGATATAGACATAGAGACACTGCGTATGTATCTGCGCAACGCCCATGCCTATTTTATTGATTTTCAGATGCCGCGTATCCGCCGCGATCTCATCGAGGCAATCAATCCCGCCGACACCAATAGCCAAATACCTATGCTTATCTTGCGCTTCTACGACGAGTACGTGCAGGAAATCCGCACACATATAGAGCATGAAAACGAGGGAATTTGGGAGCAGCACGCCCAAGACGACCAGAATATATCATTCAAGTTCTCGGAAATAAAGAACCTGATTATCAAGTACTATCCGAGTCAGACCGCCGATGTAAAGCATACCTACGCCATCATCAGCGTGATGAATGACCTATTTGACATCGAGCAGGATTTCTCTACGCATTGTTCCATAGAGGACGACATTCTCGTTCCCGCCCTTGAGTTGGACAAGAAACGCCACAACAACGGCAGAACCGGCGAGGCACAAGGGGCAGAGGAATTGAGCGACCGCGAGAAAGATGTGCTTATCCAGTTGGTCAAAGGGCTGAGCAACAAGGAGATAGCCGATGTATTGTGTATCTCTACGCACACCGTCATTACACACCGCAAGAACATCACCCGCAAACTGAATATCCACTCCACGGCAGGGCTGACCATCTATGCAATAGTAAACCATTTGGTTGATTTGGAACAACTGAAGACCGGCGAGTTTTAATGCTTCGGCGCGTACGCAAATATATAGAGGACGAGGGGCTGCTGCAGAAAGGCGACCGTGTGCTGGTGTGCATAAGCGGAGGAGCGGACAGCGTGGCATTATTGGATGTACTGCTCCGTATGGGATACGACTGCGTGGCAGCACATTGCAATTTCCACCTGCGGGGGGAAGAGAGTATGCGCGACGAGCAGTTTGTACGCAGCCTGTGCGAGCAGATGCACGTGCGTCTTTTGGTATGCGATTTTGATACGTTGGCGTATGCGCAGAAGCACAAAGTGGGGATAGAAGTGGCGGCACGCAACCTGCGTTACGACTGGTTCGAACAAGCGGCACAGGCGGAGCAGTGCCAAGCCGTAGCGGTGGCACACCACCAAAACGATCAGGCGGAGACGCTGCTGCTCAACCTGCTGCGTGGCACGGGGCTGCGCGGGCTATGCGGAATGCGCCCTATGGCAACCAATCCGATGCACCCCAAAGGGGTGAAGATTATACGCCCTTTGCTGTGCACCACGCACGACTATATAGAGTATTACCTGCGCAGCAAACGGCATATAGAATGGGTGGTTGATTCCACCAATGCCGACACCGCTATTGCCCGCAATGCCATACGTGTGCAGTTGGCACAATGCAGCAAAGCCGAAATAGAGAACATCGCCCGTACGGCGGAGCGTATGCAAGGATATGTAGATGTATTGGAGCAGAAAGATACCCGCAAGGCAGGCATTGCCAAACTATACGAAGAACTGCGGCAGTACGATTTCCCCGAAATAGAGAAGATGTATGATGCTTTGCAGCGCGGCGAGGGGGGCAAGACTTTCTACGCACCGGAGTACAGGGCGACCATCCGACACCGGAAATTGGTGATTACGGAACGCCCCGCACCATTGCAGTTGGGCATTATCGGTTATCCGTTGGAACACAGTTTCTCGGCGCGTTATTTTGCGGACAAGTTCCGCCGCGAACAGATACGCGGGGAATATAAACTCTACCCCATAGAGCCGATCGGTTTCAGGGCAGATACTGTCAATCCGTTGCTTGACACGCTGGATGGTATGAACGTTACCTTTCCTTACAAGGAAAAGATTATTCCGTATCTCGACCGGCTGGACGACACGGCTCAGAGCATCGGGGCGGTAAATGTGGTATGCGGGCGAGTAGGCTATAACACGGATTGTATCGGTTTTATGGAGGCATTGCAGCCGCTGCTGCTGCCAACAGACCGGAACGCCCTTGTACTCGGTACGGGGGGGGCTGCCAAAGCGGTGGTGTACGGGCTGAAGCAACTCGGAATTTCCCCTACTCTCGTCAGCCGCACGCCCAAAGCCGGACAACTGACCTACGGGCAGTTGGACAAGGCGACTATGGAGGCGCATACGCTGATAGTCAACTGTACGCCACTGGGTATGCTGCCCGATATAAACACGTGTCCGCCCATACCTTATGACCTGCTAACCCCGAAGCATCTGCTGTTCGACTGCGTCTATAACCCCGCCGAGACACTATTCCTGCGCAAGGGACGCGAACACGGCACACGCACCAGCAACGGACTGCAGATGCTCTACGGACAAGCCGAAGCGGCATGGAGGATTTGGAATAATTTGTAATTTGTAATTTGTAATTAACAAGCAATAATTATACGAATTAACGTTTTTTCACTATGAAACGACTGACAATAGCAATTCTCGGGCTGTGCCTGACCATAGCAGCAAGCGCACAGACCATGCAGGAGAATGAGTTGGCATTGGTTTATTATATGCCTGAAAACCAACTTGTGTTTGATGTGGAATACACCGAAGAAACACTCGAAGCGGGACCATTCTTCCTCTTTGCCGAGAAATACCTCGGTACGGATGATGTGATTCAGGAGAACCAAACCCAATATCATCTGACGGGTGTGAAGACACGCCTTGTAACGCAGCCCGACTATACCCGTGCCTACAAGGTAGTGCCCGAAAAAGGTTTGCAGATGCAGTTGCTCTCACTGAGCCGCAACGGGCTTCTCTACGGCTATAATGTATGTCCGCCGGAGATGAAACCGCGCAAACAGGAATGCAAAGAAGAAAAGATACGTATGCCCCGCCCCGATGTGATGCCTCTTTTGGAGGAGCAGATTACCGCCCCGACTTTGCAACAGAAAGCCGAGGGGGCTGCCAAACAGATCTACCGTATCCGCGAGACACGTATGTATATCCTCAGCGGCGAGATAGACCATGCACCCGCCGACGGCAAGGCAATGGAGTTGGTACTCAAAGAATTAGACCGGCAGGAGCGGCAACTGACCGAACTGTTTACGGGCAAGCGCAGTATCAAGCGTATGCACAAAACGGTAACATATATACCGACCAAGAGCGAAGAGTATGCCCTGCTCTATTTCTCGGAGGACAATGGTATTACCACCGACGAAGATGCAAGTGCGACCCCGCTGTTGCTCACCATAGTGGCGCACAAACAGATCAAGGCGGCTGCTGCCGAGCAGAGCAAGAAAGCCCCGCAACCTTCGCAGATATACTACAACCTGCCGGGTTCGGCGGACTATGCCGTTACCTATCAGGGGGCGGTTCTCGCCGAGCGCAGTCTGCCCGTAGCACAATTTGGCATAGCCGTTCCACTGGCGCACGACCTGTTTACGGGAGAAGTATTGCCGCAGATTTGTTTCGATACCAAAACCGGAAATATACAATCTGTCCGCCTGCAAAAATAAGTTAATATCCCTATTGTGCATCTTTGTAAGGTGGATGTAAGGAGGATAATAGTTATAGGATAGCAGGTGTTTGAGCCTTTGAAAACGGTGTGTTTTGTAACATTATTTTAGATTATTCGGTATGACTTTTAGAAAATTATTGCTTATATTGTGCCTCGTATGTGTGGTATGCGGAGCGTATGCGCAGGAACTGAACTGCACCGTTACCATTAACTCCGACCAAGTGCCGGGCAGCAACAAGTCGGTTTTCAATACCCTGCAATCGTCCATAGAGGAGTTTATCAACCAGAACCGTTGGACGAATATGACGTTTGCAGCACGGGAAAAGATAGATTGCAGTATGATGATTGTGGTAAAGTCGGTAGCCGACAACCAATATACTTGCGAGATGCAGTTGCAGAGCCGTCGCCCCGTGTATAACACCACTTACACCACCCCGCTAATCAACTTCAAAGACAATAATTTCAATTTCACCTATCAGGAGTTCGACCGCCTTGAATACCAGCAGAACCAGTTCACCACCAACCTCACGGCAATGCTGGCATACTATTGCTATCTGATCATCGGATACGATATGGACTCATTCTCCCGCCTCGGCGGAACACCCTATTTCCAAACCTGCGAAGACATCGTCTCCGCTTGCCAGTCCGCCTCTATGGAAACACTGGAGCAGAAAGGATGGCAGGCTTTCGACAGCAACCGCAACCGCTATGCACTCATCAACAACCTGATGGACGAGGCATTCCGCAAGTATCGCGAGTATTTCTACGAATACCACCGCCTCGGCTTGGACGAGATGCAAGCCAATGTGGCGAACGGCCGTGCACGTATTGCCGGCGGTATCGGCGTGCTGCGCGATGCCAACCGCGCACGTCCTGCCACCTACGTAATAAACACATTCTTGGATGCCAAGGCAGACGAGTTGGTGAATATATTCCAGAAAGGCACCGATGCAGAAAAGAAATCGGTCTATGAAATTCTGGTGGACATCGACCCTACCCGTCAGGCTACTTATGATAAAATCAACAACTAAAGTCCTTCATTCATAATTCATAATTCATAATTCATAATTGACTATGTTTGTATTGCCGAGCCGTATTTGCTCCACCGAGGAGATACGCCATATAGCACAAAGCAGCACCACGCCCTATACGTTTATCATGCTCAAACCCGAAATACAATGGGTGTATCGGGCACAGGAACGAATGGTACAGGTATTGGAGATGACGGGCGCAAAAATGGTCTATGCCGACCATTTCCAAAAGATACAGGACGGCGAAAGCACCGCCGTCAAAGAAGCACCCGTGATTGATTATCAGATGGGGGCTTTGCGTGACGATTTCGATTTTGGCAGCGTGATGCTCTGGCGTACCGACGTGCTGCAACAGATTGTCGCCCGGATGGATACCGACTATCAATATGCCGGTTTTTATGACCTTCGTCTGCGGGCAACACAAGGCGGAACGGGCGATTGCGGATTGGTGCATATCCCCGAATATCTCTACTACGAGGTGGAGACCGACACCCGCAAATCGGGCGAGAAACTGTTTGACTACGTCGATCCGCGCAACCGTGCCGTACAGGTAGAGATGGAGCAATGCGTTACCCGCCATCTGCAAGCCATCGGTGCCTACCTGCGCCCGGGGGAATACAAAGACTTGTCCGGTTTTTCCCATACCGGAAACGGTGTAACTGCCAGCGTGGTTATCCCTTGCCGCAACCGTGTGCGCACCATCAGGGACGCTATAGAGAGTGCACTCAGCCAGTCGGTTCACGCGCCCTACACCTATAATGTATTTATTGTGGACGACAACTCCACCGACGGCACACAGGAGGTCATCTGCCAATGCCTGCAAGACAACAAAGAGCAGCGTATGGCAAATCCCCTTGCCCCCGAATTGATTTATATTGCGCAGGACAAGACGTGGCACGCTATCGGCGGCAACTGGAACATGGCTGTCCATGACCCGCGTTGCGGCAAATATGCCATTCAGTTGGATTCCGACGACACCTACCACGATGCAACCACCGTGCAGCGTTTTATTGATGCTTTCGAGAACGGGCATTACGGAATGGTTATCGGCACATATCAAATGACTGACATTCAGGGTAATATCCTGCCTCCGGGCGTGATAGACCACCGCGAGTGGACTGACAATAATGGGCGGAACAATGCACTGCGTATCAACGGACTGGGTGCTCCACGCGGATTCTATACCCCCCTGCTCCGCACCCTCGATTTCCCTACTACCAAATACGGCGAGGACTATGCTGTCGGACTGCGTATCTCGCGCGATTACCCAATCGGGCGTATCTATGATGTGGTGTATAACTGCCGCCGTTGGGAAGACAACTCCGATGCCAACTGCGACATTCCCGCTATGAACCGCAACAACCGGTACAAAGACCGTCTCCGCACATGGGAACTGATCGCCCGAATGGGCAATGCGTAATTTACAAATTTACACACTTACAAATTTACAAATTCTGCAATGAAAGTACGTGTAGGCATACTTACGGCACCGCATATTGACTACGAAAAGCGAGAAAATACGTTCATTATCAAGAATGTACGTATCGGTATCGGGTTCCATTGGGACAGATGCGAGGAGCAGGAGTTTGAGGGCGAATTGGAGATACTCCGCAATGCAGACGGCACAGAAACCGCCGTTAATACCATTGACCTTGAAGACTACCTGACTTCCGTCATCCCGTCGGAGATGTCTGCCGACAGCCCGCTCGAACTGCTCAAAGCCCACGCCGTCATCTCCCGCAGTTGGGTGGTCAACGCCATACGCAAGACCAATACGGGACATATCGGATACGATGTGTGCGCCGACGACCATTGCCAACGATACGAGGGTGTTCTTAGGCGTAATCCGCGTGCCATAGAGGCGGTACGTGCCACTGCGGGCGAAGTACTTGCTTTTGGCGACACTATCTGTGATACACGCTACCACAAGTGCTGCGGGGGCAGGACGGAGGACTTTGAGACCTGCTGGGAAGACACACATATCCCCTACCTCACGTCCGTTGAGTGCCCGTATTGCGCAAAAGCCGTCGGGAATGAGCGACTTCTGCGATTGGTACTGAACAACTACGACCAAGAGACAAAGGATTTCTACAAATGGAAAGTGAGATATAGCCAAGCAGAGTTATCCGACATCATTTACAAAAAATCGGGGATCGACTTTGGCGATATTCTTGCCATCAATCCGCTCAAAAGAGGAGCATCGGGGCGTATTTATTCGCTCGAAATTGTCGGTACAAAACACAGGGAAGTGATCGGAAAAGAGTTGAAAATACGCCAATGGCTCAGCCGCAGTTGCCTCTATTCGTCGTGTTTCGATGTGCAATACACATGGCTGATGCTTTCGCCGATTTCCTATTCGCCGGAAAAACCCTATCTTTCCACTGCTGCCAGTGAGAGAGCCAAGAGGATTCCTTTCGGGTTTACGTTGTATGGACACGGCTGGGGACACGGCGTAGGGCTGTGCCAGATAGGTGCTGCCGTGATGGCAGACGAAGGCTTTTCCTACTCCCAAATTCTGCAGCACTACTACCCAGGTGCTATGCTTGCACGATTATAATTTTCCTCCTGCTATACTCAGGCACCATTGTATATTTCGTTATAATGGTGCCTTTCTTTTTTTCTTTTAGAAAATTAAACTATTATTTGTGTGTTTGAAATAATTGTTGTAATTTTGCGCCGTGAAGTTGAGGAGGGCTTTCGCGGGTGGGGCTGATGTTGTTGGAACAACGATAGCCACACGCCCGATAGCCGAACACTCGGCTTCGCAGACATAATAAAAGGCGTTTATATGCGCTTGTTTTGGCATGCTGAAATCCGGAAAATTTCGTAACCCAAAGCAAGAGGCAATAAATGCCCTCGTGGTATGTAATGATTGCCTGCACTTTTTGGTGCGGCTGTTCTGCATATCGGGCGTGGGCGTATATTGTTTGTTCTTGTTACAGGGTCTTTCCGGAACCTCAGCGTGAAGAATAAGCAAAATGATAAGGCTCCACGCTTTCTTTATGTCCCTACCAAATCTATTTTATTACTTACTCAGCCAAATCGAAGCCGTTTGGTCTAAAAAACAAACACATTTATGGAAAACGTTAAATTTACAGTTGCCGACATTGAAAATGAAAAAAAGAAATGGGCAAACAACATGCTTCAAGACAAACTCGCCGAAAAATCGAAATGGGGAGTCGGTCATATTATAGAGTTTTCAATCCAAGACGACATTCTCACTATCCGCACCACGAAAAAAACTTTTACAGCACCCATTAACGATGTGGTTGTTACTTATGTAGTCAACAACCGCAGACCTATCTACACATTCAAAAACACCAATGGAGAGAAAATAGTATTCGATCGCAATTTAACCTATTTTGATATGGATGATGCAGGTAAGATAGAGGCTGTCATTGAGCAATTACCCGGATATAAAGGAAGGAATACTGCGGACAAAGCAATGTATTATATATTGTGTGCAATGGTTATCCTCCCTATAATTATATATGCTTTATTATAGACTGTGCATTGTAAACAAACTATCAAGTACCACAATATGATAAAAGCCTTATTCAAAGTATTTTCATATGACGACAGAAGAACTGTCTCGCGTTTTGCATAAGACAAAACGCGAGACAAAAATGCAGAAAGCATTCTTGTGTGTGGCATGTTGCATTGCTATCTGTGCCGCAATATCGCTATTTGTTGTTGATGACTTCAAGTGGTCATTAGTGTGGATAAGCAGCGTACTTTCTTTAGGTTTTGAATGCAGTTGGTATTGGCAATTGGCTGATATGAATACAGACATTGCATACAGGCAGCCGAAAAAAGGTATATCAAAATTAGATATGATTGGGCTAATCTTTTTTGCTTGTATAACGGGGATGGCAGAGACATTCGGATTGCCAACAATATTCGCAGTAATGGCTTTGAAAACAGAGTCCATAGTATTGTGGATTGTATGTGGTACTATCCTATTGCCACGGTTTGTATTTATGTTCCGCGTAGCAACAAAAATACATGCCAAATGGAAAATTCCTTACGGAGTACCCAATTTGCCTTATTCGCCTGGTAATGTGGTGAAATACTATGCTATTGGTCAATTGATGCTTTTCGGAGTAATAGTGATGTTGATGATGGTAGCAGACGAGATAGATGAAGCAACAGCAAGCAATATCTACATAGTTTTGAATGTTTGTGTAAATGTAGTTTTCTATATTGCAATATCCTATATTTCCATCCCCCGCCTACGTGCAGAATTGCTCGGAATCAACTATCCTGCAAAAGGCAACAGTAATGAAGCCGACGACACAGACGACGAAAACGATTTTGACGAAGAATGATGATCAAATAACATCATCATCTGCTGAAAAATAATAAACTCTTAAATAAAAGTGTATGAAAAAACGAGTATTAAAAGCCGTTTTAGGGCTACTATGTATGGTCAATTTAACCGCCTGCAATGCATTATTGGCACCGGAACATGCAGAAGACAACAATGTACTATGCAGAGTATATGACAAAGTCTCAAAGTTATCTAAAACAGATATTGAAGAAGGTTTAGATGCGCTCTGCCTTTTTACAGGAGGCTCTCTGCCGGAACTAACCGTTGCCGAGAAAATACAAAATACCAAGATGTTGGAATGGAGTCTGAATGAACAAATGTTAGGTGATACCTACACGGGCTATTTTATAACGTACGAAGTACAAGTACAAAAAAGAAATGGTAGTGTTACGTATTATGCGTTAGTGGACTTTACAGAGTTTGATTCCGGAAAATGGCAGTTCAAGGTATTGGATGTAGATGAATCTTTATCCGAAATACAGAGTTTGCTCTACTAATTAATACGTTCAAATATAAACAACTCTAAATATACTCAAAGATGAAATGCCCTAACTGTCAAGCAGAAATACAAGACCATGCCAAATTTTGTCCCGAATGTGGAAAAAAGATACTACCTGATGAACCATTCACATTGGAATTGGAAGAACAGGAAGAATATGATGATGAGGAGGAGGATGATACGGAAAATGCAGAACTTGAAAACATAGAAGATAACGCAGTTTCTGAAAATATTGTAGCAAATGAAGATGAAACAATAAGCGAAGACGACAGCGAAGATGACAACGAAGATGAAGCCACGAAAATAGAAAAAGAAAAAATGCTTGCTATAGCCGCTGTTCTCAAAACACAAAGTGATTATTCTTCGCTCGAGAAAAAAGCAATATGGTTCTTTATTCCCTCTGCATTGATAGCCCTAATTGCACTATGTCTTGTATTAGCCGGTATTTTCTTACTAATTGGAATTGCCGGCATTCTATTGGAAGCGTGCGGATTAACTGAGGGACAAGCAATAGGCATAATAGGTCGCCTCTGTATATTCGGGTTGATAATTGGATTCTATCCTTTCTTTAGATTTTTATGGAAGATACTTGAAACTTCTTTCCTATGGGCATACGGACTGATGTTCGGTCATGTTTGTAATGAGTATATTGATAAGTATGCGGACAAGTTACAGGCATATCCACATTCATACTCAAAAGATGACTTAAAACTATTTCGAGAAGAATATGTGGATTTACTTATGGGAGAATAATGAAAATACAACCTATCAATATGGAAACAAATAATACTACACCGGTAAAGATATCGGGCAAGGCAGATGGAAAGGCTATCATCAAACGTATTGGCGAGATTGCCCGACTCCTGCATCAAAAGCAAATGCAATACACCCGTGCGGACTTGGCATACGACCTGCAAGATTATGGTGTAAAGAAAGATTCCAATGTTTTGGATAATTGGGTGTACGTAGCCTATCAAACCAAACCTTTTCCAAAAGAGGTATTCGTGACAAACGATCATAAACATTATATAGTTGATGCTTATGAATTATATGCAACCCTATCCATACAGGATGAAGAACAAACCACGCAAGTTGTACAAAAACACCTGCAAGACAGCCAAATAAAAATAGAGAGTACAAAGCAACAGGCATCAGAGAAAATTAATGATGACTTAGCAACGACATCTTCTATGCTTAGTACTATAAAAGGTACAAGCGGTGTGGAAAAGGTGCATCGTGAAGCGGATTTTGTGTTTGGAAAATACACTCAATTGGTGGATACATATCATGCGGCACGGGCAAGCGTAGAAACAGTGGTGGCGGACTTTGTGGAACTGCGTGCACAAACGCAAGAATTATTTATGATGTATGCTTCGGCATTGGTGGACATATTTGGCGATTCCATCACAGTCATCAGTCCGCAACTCTTTGATTTCTCGCAGATACAATGGTTGGACGTGGATACAATGCTCGGTAATGCAAAATTAGAGTATGACCATCTCGCATCGTCCTGTGAAATACTCTTTAGCGAAATATCCGCAAGTTTTACCAATACGCTGAATAATGCCAGCCAAACATATCGCCAAAGCCGCGAAAAGAGTGTTGCTGTTGTCGAAGCAGGTATGGCAATACTGGGACATTATATGGAAGTTGGAGAACGGACTGCAGAATTGAAAAAAGAGTTGCTCAAGTTGAAGAGTTCTATGCGCCATGATGCCACTGTCATTAAAGGCGATATTATGAGAACAGCTGTTATTTATAGAACTCTCAACGATGTGTATATTCCAAAAGCATTTTGGTTCAATACATATGGGACAAATACATTTAAGCAACAATTGGATACGCTTACTGCACAAATATATGATATTCCGAAGATAAAACCTCTCAAGGAACAGCGTGATAAGACAATTACTACGCTCAGAAGTATCAGTCGCAGTATTTTCGACGTACAAAATAATATAGACTATTATACGAGGCACACTGCAGAATGTCAAAAGACATTGCAAGATGAGAAAGAGCACTACAATAATGCCAAACGAAAGAAACCGACTTCTCCATTCTTCCTCTTTAATCTCATTACATTTGGTGCTTTAGGTCGGTCTTACCGCAGGAACCTATACGTATGGTCGCAATCGGAGTTACCTTTTATTGAGGCTTATGAGTCATTGCAAGCCGACATCGAATTGGAAAAAGAAGACCTTAAAAATAGCAAACAGCAATTGAAATTCTATCAAAAGAAGTATGATGAATTGCGAAATGAATTAGAAACAATCAGCCGTTCTATTCGTGAGCATCTGTGCATCGACAGGCAATTGCAAACTCGCGTGACAGCACATCTTTCTGATTATATTCGTTTGCTCTTTGTTGCCAAAGAGATATGTGAGAGCAGCCTAAATGATGAATTGGTTAATACTATAAGCATTGCAAAAATAGATGATGTGGTTCTCCCCGCTGAAATTACGCAGAACCTCAACTCTTTTGTTGATTCACTTTCCAATAAGATACATGTTTCAGACTCTGACGTAGCGGGTATTATATCATTGGCAGATTCTAGTACTCCGAAAAAAGGCTACAATGAAGAAGATCTGAATAGGGTAACCCAACAGGCTAATCATATAGTAGAACAAGGAGCAGAACTATGCAAACAACTCATAGAACTGCAAACTCAAGTGGCACAAGATATACACGAGGAGGCATACTATCAGCAAGAGTTGACCAAATTGCAAAACAAATTTCGGACACAAATGCAGAGCGCAGGCAATGCTGCGCAATCCATATTGGAGATTGCCGCCCAACTCAATAGTACGGAAAATCCGGATATCGTCAAGCAAGCACTTATGGATTTATCCGGTAATAAAGAGCCTTATTCTGCACAAGACTTGCAAGATTTTCTGGATGGCAAACGAACAATAAATATCTGATATATGGCTGAACTTAATTCTCGACGCAACCTTGTCAAGCAACAGGTTACCGATTTGGATTATGCAGAAATTTCTCACGATCTTCACAAGGAGGAGAAACGCATACAACGCAAGTTGGACAAACGCAAAGATTTGGAAGAAAATTCGCTGTCTTATGGTGCTGTTAAGTGGATTGCCAAAGTAATGGATGACTATTATTTGGATGCCATACTCGGATTTATTCCAGGGGGAATAGGCGATGCCATTACTTCTACAATGGTGTTGCCGTCTATCTATGTCAGTTTGTTCAAAGTACACTCTATTCCACTGACATTGGCTGTCATATCTAGGACATTGTTGGATATATGTATCGGTTGCATCCCTTTCTTAGGAAACATCTGCGATATTTTCTACAAATCCAACAAAAAGAACTACGAACTCATCCGTGGTTTTGTGGAAGATGACAAAGAAACAATAGACAGAGTGAATCGTCAAGCCATATGGATGCTTATTTTTATAGCCATATTAGGAGTACTTATATATTATCTTATTGTAGGAATAGGTAAATTATGGACTTTGCTATTTGGTTGATTATAAACGTATTAAAACGATATTATTATGAGATTAGAAGCGAAATGTAAACTTTTAGAGTACCTGCTTATAGTGCCAGGATTTATAGGTATTATGGTGCGACCGGTTGCCATTATTGGTATATTTGCAACTACCAAACTACCATGGTTTCGATGGCTCTGTTTACTAATGGTAGTGTTGGCTCTCTTGTTTGGACTTAAGGGGCGAAAGTTTGGCTCCGAAGTGTGGCAATGCGGCATATCGCCCAGAATGCGTTCATGGAAAAGCAGTATGGAATTATATGATATTGAGAGATATAGCCAAGGCTATTGGTACCTGCTTTTTTCTGGAGTACCCTATTTTGTCGGTGCTATCATCGGGTTGTTTCTGCTGTCTAAGTAAACAAAATTGCTTTGTGCAATATTTTTATAAACAATCAAAATTCTTTATTTATGGAAGAAAATGTGAACAAAGAGACTCCATTCGTCTCACAAGAAAACTCTACTCCTTTAGAGGAGCCGAAATGTCTGCATCATTTTAGTGTTGGTGCGTTTTTCTTAAATTGGATTTGGGGTATATGCAATAGCGTATGGTTGTCATTGCTATGCTTGGTTCCCTATGCCGGCTTCATTATGGCTATTATTTTAGGTATTAAGGGTAATGAATGGGCATGGAAGGAACAAAAAGGAAATGTCACTGCCGAACAATTTGACAAAAAACAGGCTAAATGGGCAAAAGCAGGTTGGATAGTTTTTGGTATTGGCATTGTTATAAGCATTATTATATTCTTTGTTTATTGCTATGCCATAGGCGAAATGTATAATTATTAAACAATACCCTTTATCATCCACATCCGGTTTTATTCGAGTTAGTAACAAGAAATTTCCCCAAATTCCATCTTTTATAAGATTCTCCCCCGTTTGGAGACCGACGGCATTACGCTATCGGTCTCCAAATTGTATTTGTACCCATAAAAAGCCCCTAATCGCCCGCACAACAAGCCTCAAACTTGCATAAATCAGAAAAAAGCAGTAACTTTGCGCGCATAGATATGCCGTACTTGTGAAACGTTTCTTCTACATATTGGGTGTGGTGCTTGTCAGCCTGTTACTGGTGGGGACTATGCTGGTTTGCGTACTGACAAGCGACAAAGTGGAAACGGCGGCGGTACGGCTTGTAACAGCGGAACTGAGCCGCGGACTGGGTACCGAAGCCCAAATAGGCAGTGTGGAATATCGATTTCCCGCACGCCTGCGTATCCGAAAAATATATCTGGCAGACCAACAGGGTGATACTCTGCTTTACTTAGACGAGATTTATGCCCATTTCCGCCCACTCCCGCTTTTGAAAAACGAGATACGTTTCTCCCGTGTGGACGCACGCGGTGGTGTGGCAAACATCTATCGCCTGCCCGATAAACAATACAACTATCAGTTCCTTGTTGATGCATTCCATTTGGATCAGGAACGCACTCCGTTCCGCTCTTTCCTATCGGTGCGCGACATTCGCATAGAGCAGATACGCGCCCGCTACGAGGACTATCAGGCGAACTTGGATCATGCCTATATGGACTTGTACCATTTTACGCTTGATTCGCTTGATGCCGAGGTGCGCAGCCTGACGGTGGCTGTACAGAACCCGACCGACCAACTATGCGTGGAAGACCTGCAGGCACGGCTTGTGTACAACGACACCCTGCTCGCTATGCCGCGCCTGTATGTCCGTCTGCCCAAGTCGGAATTGGACGCAAGCGGGGTGCAATGTACAATGAACAAAGAACAATGGACAAAGAACCAAGAACATAACGGGCATTGTACAATCGACCATTCGACGAAAGTAGGGCATCTACTTACAGAGGGTAACACCGTCAGTTTGCATATTACCCATGCAGAAGTTACCCCATGCGATTTGGCACTAGTGGCACCTGCCTTGCGTACTCTGGACAAACCTGTACGCATGACAGGCGACATCGCCGGTACGCTGGATAGTATTCAGGCGCAAAACTTGTCTCTCTATTACGATAACCAACGCCTTTTCCTTGGGGCATTGACGGCACTCGGGCTGCCGGACATCAGCGACCCGTATCTGAAAATGAGTTGCCAAGATCTGTTCGTCAATGCACGTCTGCTACAGGATTTCTTAAGCGACCTGAATAACCGCCCTTACCGCCTCGCCAAAGAGGTACACCGTTTGGGCGATATACACTACCGCGGACAGATAGACGGACGCCTGCACGATATGACCCTGCGTGGGGCGTTCCGCACTGCTTTGGGGGTGATTTCCACCGACGGGCAACTGCAATCCGATTCCGTATTTGATAACTTAGCCTACAATGCCCGCGTAGCGACCAAACGTTTCCACCTCGGCAAGATGTTGGGTAACACAGACTTAGGTGCTATCTCTTTGGATGTCCGTTCACGCGGGAAAGTGGCGTCGGGAAAGGCTTCGGGCAACATAGATGCACATATCCGAAACCTGACCTACAAAGGCTATACCTACCGGGAACTGCGTGCCAAAGGGCAGTTCCGCCCGCAACGCTACGACGGCACATTCAGTATCAACGATGAAAACATCGAGATGTATTTCTCAGGTTTGGTGAATCTTGCGCACAAACAACCCGACATCAACTGCGACCTGCATTTGGTACGTCTCCGCCCGGGCGTGCTGCAACTGTCGCCAAAATTGGAGAAAATGGAAATTAGCAGCACAATGGCGGTAAACCTCAGCGGGCGCAATCTCGATGAGATGAATGGTTATCTGGTCATTGACTCCACCCGCTTGCGCAACGCCAACGACTCCGTGCTGATGAACCAACTCAAACTCATCGTCCAGACAGGCAAACGCCAACAGAAACAAATACACCTGACAAGCGACTATCTGACAGCGGGCGTTAATGGGCATTTCCGCTATACAGAACTACCCGATATGCTCTTGCGCCAGACTGTGCGTTACCTGCATAGTGCCTTCACTGCCAAAGAACAGCATCGTATCCGCCAAACGCAACCTACTAATGCGCAGATTGACTGGTATATCTATGGACATAAACTGCGGGCTCTGCAACGCGTATTGCAGTTGCCCGTCCGTATCAGCGACCAGCCTGTCATCAAAGGTTTCCTGCACGAAGACAAAAATATCTTCGGGCTGATGGTGTATGCCCCGGGCATACGTATCAACGGAAAAACTATACAAAACATCACCCTTTCGCTTGATAATATCGGAAACACTGCCAATCTCTCTATGGCTGCCGAAGCACTGAATATGGGGGCTATGCTCCGTGCCACAGCGGCGGGCGACTCACTCTCAACCCACCTCACACTCCACCAGACCGACTCAGCAGAGCACATCTATGGCGGCGACATCCGTATGCTGACCCACTTTATGCAATATGCGGGTAAACCGTTGATAGATATTCATATACAGCCGTCAGAGTTTCAACTGCGCGACTCAATCTACACCATCAGCGACAGCCGTATTTCCTATTGCGTAGCCGATACCACACTCGGTATCCAAAACTTCAACGTCCAAGCAGCACACCAGTTTGTCCGTGCTTCGGGGATGGCTTCCGCACGTGCCACCGACTCGCTTCGTATCGAATTGGGCAATATCGATGCTGGCTATGTACTGCCGTTTGTACTGCCCGAAAAAGCACTCAAATTAGGCGGAAGTCTGACCGGATGGGCTACACTCTATAGTCTGTTCTCCAAACCGGTCTTTGAGGCAGATGTACGTCTCGATTCTGCCCTGCTCAACGATACCTACATGGGTGATGCGGTCGCTACCGTGGTCTTGGATCGCATAACAAAAGATATTGTTATCGATGGTGATGTGGTCAAAAACTCACGCCTGTTGGCTCATGTGGACGGCAATGTGGAGACCGGAAAAGGCAAATGGGGACTGATGATCTACCCCGACTCTATCCCGCTCGGGTTTATCAACCATTGGACACAGGGAATCATCAGCGACATCTCCGGTTACGGAAGCGGCGTGGTACACGTATTCGGTGAACGCGAAGGCGACATTAAGCGGACATGGGTGGAGACACGCGCAAAAGCCATTGATGCAGGACTGACTATCCCCTATACGGGGTGTCGCTACTATCTCAACGACTCGGTCTTTATGGATTCCACATCCATCCGGTTCGACCACCTCGACCTCTATGACGAGGAGGGACATCGACTGCACCTGAATGGCAAATTGACACACAACCTATTCAACGATTTCAAATACAATTTTGATATACAGGTCTTTGATGCACTGGCATTTAACCTGCCCGACAAAGCGGGCGAGATGCTGCAGGGACGTGTCTATGCCAATGGCGATGCACACATCAAGGGCGACACCGAGGAGGTGAAAATTACCGCTAATGCCCGCACCGTGGGCAAATCGCGCTTCCGCTTCTCGATTGACTATGCTTCTTCTGCAGGGGACAACAATTTTATCACTTTTGTGGATCATAATGCTGTCGTCAAACAGCGTCCGCAGGACGAAGATGAAGAAGACACTCTGCGAGAAGAATTGGCAAAAATAGAGTCTTCCATACGCGTGCAGATGGCACTCAATGTCGAGGCAGATCCGCACCTGCTTTTCCAACTGATGCTCGGTGAACGCAACGGCGATATGATCCAGGCGCGTGGCGACGGGGCTATCCGGTTCACCTACGACTCGCAGAACGATAATATCCGCCTTATGGGTAACTACAATATCCAACAGGGGTCGCTCGATTTTACGGTCGGCAATGTCATTCATCGCCAGTTCACCATCGCCGAGGGAGGCAATATCTTGTGGTCGGGCAACCCGATGACTCCGCAACTGAACGTTACCGCCAAATACCGCGTTACTGCCAGTCTGAAAGACCTGTTCGGCAGCGAAATCAGCCAATTAGCCACCACGCGTACCAATGTACCTGTCAATACGTGCCTTACGATGACTGGCAACCTGATGCAGCCCACCCTGCGTTTCGGCATCGAACTGCCATTGTCTGACGAAGCCATACAAAGCCAAGTGCAGTCTGTCATCAACACCGACGAGATGCTGATGCGTCAGGTGGTGTATCTGCTTGTCTTCGGACGGTTCTTTACTCCTGAATATATGTCCAACTCGCAGTATTCAGGACTCAACGACACCTATTCGCTGCTTTCGTCCACTATCACCGGACAGATCAACTCATGGCTGAGCAAACTGACCGATGTCTTCACTATGGGGGTAAATATCCGTACCGATGGCGAAGGAGCAGACGCTTCCCAGGAATACGAAGCACAGTTCCAACTGCAGCCTGTGGATCGTCTGGTTATCAATGGCAACGTGGGTTACCGCTACAACGACATCGCCAACCAGCCCTTCTTCGGCGACCTCGATGCGGAGGTAATGCTCACCGAGGACGGCAAACTGCGCCTCAAAGCCTACACCCACACTGTGGACAAGTACTCGCTCCGCCAAGCCAACACCATCCAAGGCGTCGGCTTTGTCTGGAAACACGATTTCAACTGGCCGACCAAAGAGGACTTGCAGCAACACAAAGCCGGACGCGAGCAGCGCAAGACCGACCACCAAGCAGCCAAAGAGGCAAAGAAAGCCGCTAAACTAAAAAACGATTCAACGCAAATAACTCCCCATAAATAATGCTGATTAAGACGTATGGTGCAGCACCTGTCGGCATAGATGCTGTCTTAGTAACTATAGAAGTACATGCTGTACCAGGATTCGATTTTACCCTCGTCGGGTTGCCCGATAATGCCGTCAAAGAGTCGCACGAGCGTATTCTCGCCGCCCTCAATGTAAACGGCTATGAGTCGCCCAAGCGGGCTTTCACTATCAATATGGCACCCGCCGACATCAAAAAAGAAGGTGCCGCCTACGATCTCCCGCTTGCCATTGGTATCCTGGCGGGTGAGGAGAAAGTTAAGTCCGCCCTGTTGGATAAGTTTATGCTGATGGGCGAACTGAGTCTCGACGGTTCCCTGCAACCTATTCGCGGGGCTTTACCCATCGCACTTTGCGCACGCCAAGAGGGATTCCGCGGACTGATACTCCCCGCTGCCAATGCTTGCGAAGCCGCTGTTGTGGACGGGCTGGAGGTCTATGGTATGGAGACTATTCTCGATGTGGCGCGGTTTCTCAACGGTGAGCAGCAGTTTGAGCCGACCCGCGTGGATACCGACCTGCTCTTCCGCGAGGAAGCCTTTTCTACCGACCTTGATTTTGCCGACGTGCGCGGGCAGGAAAACGTCCGCAGGGCTATGGAAGTGGCGGCTGCAGGGGGGCATAATATGCTGATGGTCGGTCCTCCGGGGGCGGGCAAATCTATGATGGCAAAACGTCTGCCATCTATCCTCCCGCCACTCACGCTCGAAGAAGCACTCGAAACCACTAAGATACACTCCGTGGCTGGTCTGCTCAATCGCCGTGCCGGCAACACCGAGTCGCTTATCGTGCGCCGTCCGTTCCGTAGTCCGCACCATACCATCACCGATGTGGCACTCGTCGGCGGAGGAAGCAATCCGCAACCGGGCGAAATCAGTCTGGCACACAACGGAGTATTGTTTCTGGACGAACTGCCCGAGTACAAACGTACCGCCCTTGAGGTGATGCGTCAGCCGCTCGAAGACCGCAAAATCACCGTCGCACGCAGCAAGATGTCGGTCGAATATCCTGCCTCGTTTATGCTCGTGGCGGCTATGAACCCCTGCCCGTGCGGGCATTATGGAGAAAATAACCCCGCGCACCCGTGTACGTGTACGCCCGCGCAGGTACATAGATACTTGAGCCGGGTCTCAGGACCGTTGCTCGACCGTATCGACATCCAGTGCGAGATACAAGCCGTGCCGTACGACCAACTCCGCACGCTACAACCGGGAGAATCGTCAGCCGCTATCAGGGCGCGAGTAGTAGCGGCAAGGAATATCCAGCAACAGCGTTTTGCCGGTACTGCCGTCCATTGCAATGCGCAGATGACCCCGCAAATGCTACGCCAATACTGCCCAGTTGACGCCGAGGGAGATAATCTCCTTTCCTACTCTATGAACCGTCTCGGTTTGTCTGCACGCGCCTACGACCGTATTCTCAAAGTCGCCCGCACCATTGCCGATTTGGCAGGGGAGGAAAACATCTCAGCACGCCATCTCCTCGAAACCATCGGCTATCGCTCGCTCGACCGCTCCACTTGGGCTGGATAATTCCGACTGAACCATAAAGAATGAGAAATTATGCATAAAATATGTAGTATATGCATAAAATATGTAGTATATGCATCAACCAGCCGCAGCCGACAAGGGCAGCAATAGCAGTAGTATATGCATAAAATATGTAGTATATGCATCAACCTGCCTTATATTATCAATTACGGCAACGAGACGGCAACGAAAGACCTTTTTTCGTATAGGTTGTGCCATTTTTATGCATTTTTTCTCCTTTTTATGCATAAATAATCTTGAATATCTATGATTCATACCCTGCTTTCCATATTTTTGAGCGTTTATTTTGTCAGTTTTACCGACAAAGCGGGTTCTGCACCTGTCCATTTTTCGGAGCGGGCGCAAGAGCAGCGTACCCGCTGGAACATCCCTACCGATTCGCTCGACTACACCGTATCGCCGCTCTATCTCGATAGTATTCAGCGGCTTGGTGGAAAAATTCACCATACCTCCCGTTGGCTCAATGGTGCCACCATAGAGATGATGTCCCAAACGGCACAACGAGTTTCCGCATGCCGTTTTGTACAATCCGTCGAGATGACACGCGACAATACACAAACCAACGCCTTTATCCTACGGCGCAAGCAGCCACAGATCGACTATGGGCAGGCACAAGAGCAAATAGACCTATACAACCTGTCCCCACTCCACCAAGCGGGTTTCGAGGGACAAGGCATACTCATGGCGGTTTGCGACGGCGGTTTTTACAATGCCCATACCGCCTCTTTTTTGGAACAAACCCACCTACTCGGGCATTTCGATCTGACCGACGACACCTATGATTTTTTCAGCCAAACAGGTGAACATGGTATAGAGTGCTTGAGCGTCATTGCGGGCAAAACCGACAATTTCTACGGCTCTGCCACCCGTGCGGATTACTACCTCATGCGCTCCGAGGAAAACGACACCGAGAGCCCCAAAGAAATGGACAACCTCGTTGCCGCTCTTGAAAAAGCAGACAGCCTCGGCGTAAACATTCTCTCCATCTCGTTGGGCTACTACGAGTTCGACAATGCCCAATGGAACCTCACCTATGCAAATATGGATGGCACAACCACCCGTTGTTCACGTGCCGCCACTATTGCCGCCCGAAAGGGTATGCTCGTCTGTGTGGCAGCGGGCAACGAGGGAAACAAACCGTGGTATTACATCGATGTTCCCGCCGATGCAGATAGCATTCTCGCTGTCGGAGCCGTTACGCCGCAAGGCAGTATCGCCGGCTTTTCTTCGCGCGGACCGAGTAGCGATGGACGCACTAAACCCGATGTTTGTGCCGTAGGTGCCGGCACCTGTCTGCTACACCCCGACCGCACTTCGCCTTTCTATGGCAACGGAACCAGTTTCGCCTGCCCGCTCATTGCCGGTATGGCGGCTTCGCTCTGGTCGGCTCTCCCCGATGAAAATGCAATGCAAATCCGCAGCCGCATCATCCGTTCTGCCAGCCGCTACATTTCCCCTGACAATGCCTATGGCTACGGCATACCCGATGCATGGGCGGCATATACTGGTACAACCGCCCTCCCCATCGTGCAAAGCACGTACAAAGCGTATAAAACACTCATCAATAATGAGATACACATCATTATTGACGGGCAAACGTATGATTTATTAGGAAGAAAATTGGGAAATGTTCCCTGACAAACGGACACAAAAAAAGGGTAAGCGAACTACATCGCACCGCTACAACCTCCTACCCTTGCTTCGGTCAAGACCTGGGGGAATTCAAAGGGAGCTGGTCGTGTAGGACTTACCCTCGTTATCACCAACAAAATTCACCAACGTATGGAAACGAACACACGATTGGACTGCAAAGGTAACACATTTATTTCATATACACAAATCTTTTTTCAAAAAAGTGCTGACAGACTTCATTATATCGCGTATCAAAGCCGAACTGCCCTTCGTTCCTAACGAGGAAAAGGGGAAATTGTTCGATTTGCTCGGGCAGTTTCTGATTTCTACCGACCCGCAGAAAACTTTTATCCTCCGCGGATATGCCGGTACAGGTAAGACCAGCGTGGTCAGTGCTTTGGTTCGTGCCCTCGAGAAACTACGCCAACCTTGTGTACTGTTAGCCCCTACAGGACGCGCTGCCAAAGTGATAGCCAAATACTCGGAACGCCCGGCATACACCATCCATAAATACATCTACCGTCAAAAGCAATTGGGTACAGACAGTTTCTCTCTTGCCGCCAACCTGCACAAACATACCCTCTTTATCGTGGACGAGGCTTCTATGATTTCCGCTTCACGCCAAGCCGTCTCTGCCCAAACTGGCAATCCGGCCTTTGGCACAGGCAATCTGTTGGACGACCTCATCCGTTATGTCTATTCTGGTGATGGGTGCAGCCTGCTCCTATTAGGCGATGACGCCCAGTTACCCCCAGTCGGTTCGCAAGACAGCCCCGCCCTCAATCCCGATTATATACGTGGTTACGGACTCAATGTCAGTACATTCAGTCTCACCCAAGTGGCACGGCAAGCACTCGACTCGGGTATTCTCAACAATGCTACCCGCCTGCGCACCCTGCTGCAAGACCTACCCCGCACCACGTTGGAGGATCTGCAACCCGTTTTTGGCACTGATGTAATCAACCTGCAAGGCACTGATATAGTTGAGGCTTTGGAGCATAGTTACCGTGAAGCGGGCGATGAAGACACACTTATCATCACCCGCAGTAACAAACGTACCAACCTTTATAACCAAGGTGTACGTGCTCGTATCCTCTGGAAAGAAGATGCCATCTCATCTGGCGACTGGCTGATGGTCAGCAAGAACAACTATTTCTGGACACAGGACTACGACGACCTGCCTTTCCTCGCCAACGGCGACACTCTCGAAGTGGTGCGCCTGCGCAACGAGCATGAGATGTACGGTTTCCGGTTTGCCGAAGCCTCGCTCCGCTCGGTGGACTACGACTGGGAGATCGATGCCCTGCTGTGGCTTGATACCATCACTACCGACACCCCCGAACAGAACTACTCGCTCCAACAGACGCTTTTTAGCCGTATTGCCGAAGATTATCCCGAGATACGCAACCACAGAGAAATGCTCAAGAAAGTGTACGAATCTCCCTATTACAATGCCTTGCAAGTGCGTTTTGCCTATGCCGTTACCTGCCACAAGGCACAGGGCGGACAATGGAAACACGTTTATATTGACACTGGAAATATAGCCCGGGACGAAGAACGGATGAACAACCCTCAAGAACGCCGCGAATACATCCGCTGGCTCTACACAGCCCTCACCCGCGCCACCGAGAAAGTCTATTGGATTGGCTGATTACCTATTAGCCCCATTGGACTTATTAGGCTTATTGGACTTATCAGACTTATTGGACTTATTAGACTTATTGGACTTATTAGCCCTATTGCTCTCCTCTTAGAACCCAAAGGAGAAACCTACCATAGCGGTAAAATTCCGCCCTTGGTAATACACGGGGCAGAACTTATTCAGGTAATACTGCGCTGTGCATTTCTCTCCGGCATCCTCACTGACAATCGTCTGCTCCAGGTTATCATACCCTCGTGCATTATTGTACGTGAGGTTCACACGCAAGTACATATTCGGGTGTACCTCATAGATTCCGTCCAATGCCACTTCATCATTGCGATAAATAGCCTTGTCAAAAGGTTTCTGGGCGATGGTCTGACTGATACCGCCTTCCTTCCCGCCTCTGCGCAGATAGGCGTATGAGTTGTATTTCGTGTCATTGGTATAACTGAGTTTCAAGCGCATACCGCGTATCGGACGATACGCCAATTCTACATATATCGATTGCGCATTGTCCCCCATATAATGCCCCATATTGTACCCGTTGCTTGCCCACGTCAGCACATCTATCGAATGGGTATAGCACGCTATGTACGAGCGCATAAACTCTCCTTTCAGGCTCAGCCCCTTCAGCGGCCATCCCGACCAATTAAAACCTACCAAATAAGACACAAGGTTGTTCTCAGGGTTGGATTTCTTTAGTCGAGACAACTTGAACTCGTCCACATAAATAGAGGTGTAGAGTTGGATATGATCCCACGGTCGTACTGACAGCGATCCGAACAACTGCGAGTTCTGGTTCTCCACGGTCAGCCCTTTTGTCAGTAGGTGGTCGAGCGATTTATAGAAAGCAATCGGAATGAAATACGCCGCCTGTACATTCCGTTCGGCATAGACAATAGAATTGCCGAACGAGAAAGAGACATATTTGATCGGCGTGAAAGTAAACATATTCGCCGCCATAAACTTGTTGGCAGGGCGATAATGTTTGTATGTGCCGCCCGTAGTGGTATTCTCCACGTAGTAGTTGGTCGAATCCAGCACATTCGACACAAGCCATGCATGGAAATAGTCGAACTGGAACCAGTGGCAAGGCGTTAGTTGCAGCGAGAGCATCGGCACTGCGGGGTTGCGTCCCGATAGGATGTTCGAGCAGTGGTAACTGTCGCCCCACCGGATATTCTCCCGCTGCAAAGCAATACTTCCCCACCATGAATAAAGCGAGATACCACCTTTCGAATCCGAGAAATCACCCCCGTAGTTTGCCTCTTTGTACTGCACTCCGGCTATGTTGTTCAGGTAGCCTGGCTTCGTTATTTGCGCACCGTCAATCTTGGCATCGTTATTGGCAAAGTATTTGTCGCTCAATGCCGCCGTACCATTATACGATATATCGCGCAGCGACCCCCATATGCTCACGTGGTGCGCAATATCCATCTTTAGATCCGCCCCCCACCAACGCTTGATAATCAGTCCTTTCTTCGATCCGTACAAATCCATACCGAGTATCGGTTCTACCGACATCTTGAATAGTTTGTTCTTTGTCAGATACGAAAACTGCGGATTGGCAAGCGACAGGTTAAACGTGCGCCGGTCGGTATATTGCACGAAATTATTGGAGATAGTATCCCTCTCAAGTGCGAATACGTTCAGATAAAAAGCCAAGTCTTTCTTCTGTCGCTTATTGAGCAGACTATCCGCCTGCTGTGCCTCTACTAACATATCCGCCACCTGCTTGCGCGTGTAGGGGCGCACCGCCGTCTGGTGCGTAATGACCCCGTCCGTAATCAATTCGTCCAAATAGTCATACACCTCTGTGTACTGCATCGGAACAGGAATCGCCTGCGCCTGAATGTTTCGGCACACAAAAAAACACAACAGCACACTCCCTATCAAGCAAAGTGTACCATTGTGCAAACTATGTATATAGCAGTTCATCGATTTGTAAAAAGTGGCTTAACCACCGCTAATGCACTGCCAAGCCACCACAATCAATCGGGCTTATTTCTTCTTGTTGTAACGTGCATTGAGAGCATCCACCACCTCTGCGGTAATATCGTATCCGGCTGCGGCTTGGAGAATATTATCCTTGCCGGCATTGGCAAAAATCATTTGGTAGCGACCGTCCGCATTGAACTCACGCAGGAAATTGTTGATCGTGTCCGCCAACTGCATATTCAGTTTCTGGTTCTCTACCATAATATCATTGGTCAGTTTTGCCTCCAGTTCCTGCAGGTCGTTCTGTTTCTTGAGCAACTCCTGCTGTTTCTGCTCGGCACGGTCGCGGCTCATAAACGCTCCGTTCTCCAGTTTGCGCTGGAAATCTGCAGCCTCGCTTTGCAGCGTGCGGGCTTTGGTATTGAGTTTTAGGCGTGCATCTTCCTGTTTGGTCATCAGTTTGTCCGAAGCCTCGATAGCGAACTGATACTGCGTCAGTACCGAGTCAAGATTGAGGTATGCGATAGGCAGATTACCCTCTGTCAGAACCGCATTCTCCGTCGGAGCAACTGCCTTTTCTGCGGGTTTCTGTGTAAAAAAGAGAGCAAACAAGGCAATGACAGCCACTGCCAAAATAGCATCTACTACGATTTGTGTTTTGTTCATAAGTCTATATGTTTTTTACATTGATTTTTATGTTAGCATCGCGGCGTGCCTCGCGGTCTTGCGAAGTGGCGCAATGGATTCCTCGCTCACGCATACGCTTGTTCTCGCTGATATGCTGGCTTGAAAAACGCCCGTTCTTCTTGAGAATGATGCGCACGCAAAGCAAAGCAAAAGCAAGTCCGAGGAGGACAATTACAATCAGTATTTCTTTCATAGATACATACTATTGAGCGTACAAAGGTACAAATAAAATCGGAAATACAAAAGTAGAAACTATGTTTTCAGTGTTTTTGCACTCAAAAACACCCTTTTCCATATATATTTAAGGCACCGACTTGTGAAACATTGTTTTTTTTAGTACCTTTGTGCGTTATTTATGGGCGTTTGCCCCGTTATGTTTTTCACAAAAGAGATTATACTATGGCTACAACACAACAACAGAGCGGCACTCTATACAATGCGCTGACGGCAGGAAGTAAAATTATCGGCACCATCATTGCGGACTCAGATATCCGTATCGATGGTACCGTTGAAGGCGATTTGCAATGTACGGGGAAGGTCGTCATCGGCGAACAGGGCAGCCTCAAAGGCACCATTGCCTGCCAGAATGCGGAGATTATGGGTAAGTTGGACGGCAAAATAAATGTGGAGCATACACTCGCACTGCGTGCTTCCGGAAATATCAAAGGCGAAGTAAGCACTGGCACGCTGATTGTGGAACCCAATGCTATCTTCAACGGCACCTGCTCTATGAACACCAACAGCAAATAATCCCCGCCCCCTAATATCTAACCCCTAACACCTAACATCTAGACACATACCACTATGATTATCAAACCATTCCGCGGCATCCGCCCGCCAAAGACACTCGTTGAAAAAGTAAGCAGCCGTCCATACGATGTGCTCAATTCGGAGGAGGCACGCCGTGAGGCGGAGGGCAACCCGATGTCGCTCTACCACATCATCAAACCCGAAATCAACTTTGCACCGGATACCGATGAGCACGCCCCGAAAGTATATACCAGTGCCGCGGAGCATTTCCGCGAGTTCCGCGAAAAAGGCTGGCTGGTGCAGGACTCGCAGGACAAATACTATGTCTATGCGCAGACAATGAACGAGCGCACCCAATATGGTTTGGTAGTGGCTGCGTGGGTGGAAGACTATATGGAAGGGCGTATCAAAAAGCACGAACTGACCCGCAAGGACAAAGAGGAAGACCGTATGAAACACGTGCGCATCAATAATGCCAATATCGAACCCGTGTTCTTCGCCTATCCCCACCGTGACGACCTCGACCAAATCATCGCTTCCGTTACTGCGGGCGAACCCGAATATGATTTTGTGGCGGCTCCCGAAGGATTCCGCCATACGTTTTGGGTAATCAATAACCCTGCCACTATAGAACGCATTACGCAGATATTCAAAGAAATACCTGCTATGTATATCGCTGATGGACACCATCGTTCCGCCGCGGCAGCCTTGGTGGGCAATGAGAAAAAACTGCAAAATCCGCACCACACAGGCAACGAAGAGTACAACTATTTCCTTGCCGTTTGTTTCCCTGATAACCAACTGAATATCATCGACTACAACCGTGTTGTAAAAGACTTAAACGGGTTGACCGATGAGCAATTTCTGGAGGCATTGCAAGCCGATTTCGAAGTGGAAAAAAAGGGCAAAGAGGTCTACAAACCGCAACGCCTTCATAATTTTTCGCTCTATCTTTCAGGCAAATGGTACAGTCTGACTGCCAAACCGGGACGTTATAACGACCAAGACCCGATAGGCGTTCTGGATGTAACCATTTCGAGCAACCTCATACTTGATAAGATTCTCGGCATCAAAGACCTGCGTACCGACAAACGTATTGATTTCGTAGGCGGTATCCGTGGTCTCGGCGAACTGAAACGCCGCGTCGATTCGGGCGAAATGAAGATGGCGCTTGCCCTCTACCCCGTTACTATGCAGCAGATTATCGACATTGCCGACTCGGGCAACATTATGCCACCAAAGACCACATGGTTTGAGCCAAAACTGCGCAGCGGTCTCGTCATCCACGAACTCGTCTGACCTGCCCGCGGACGCAGACACCATCGCCCGCGGTTCCTATTAAGAATACCGTTAATTAGTCGTTAGTTTTTATAAAATAGCAAAAAAGACAATACCTGTTTTATTAAAAACAATAAATGAAATTAAGCCCACAATTAGGGATAAAAGTAAGGTGGATGGTTATAGGATGGTTATAGGATAGAAGGTGGTTGATAGATGCTTGTTTTTATCAAGGATTAATATTACAGAATGTATCGCAGACGAACCTATATATATATGGTGTTGGCACTCCTTGTCGGGGTACTTTCGTCATGTAGTATCAAGACACGCATCAAGCGGGCAGACAAGAAATATGCCATCGGTGAATACTACGATGCCGCCGACCTGTACAAACAATGCTACGGACATCTCTCGCCGAAAAAAGAACGTGCCTTGCGCGCCCACGTGGCGTTCTACCAAGGCGAATGTTATCGTATTCTCAACAATCCCAAGGCAACCAACGCCTACAAAAACGCCATTCGCAACCGCTACCAGGACTCCATTGTCTATCTGCGTTATGCACAAGCCCTTCAGTATCAAGGCAAATACCATGATGCAGACAAGAACTACCTCATCTATCTCGAGGCGCATCCTACTGACTATCAGGCACAAGCAGGGCATTATGCCTGCGGACAAGTGGACGGCTGGCGCAAGCAACCCAGCCGCTACAAAGTGTCGCTTGCCAAAGAGTTCAACGCCAAGCGCAGCAGCAATTTTGCTCCCGCTTTTGTAGGCGATAATGCGGATGCACTGATGTTTACGAGCAACCGCCAGGAAGGTAAAAGCAGCGGCAAGAAAAAACTGCAACGCCCCAGTCCCGTAACCGGTGCGCAGACTTTCCGTCTCTACTCTACCCGCAAAAACGCTGCGGGGCAATGGGAGGACGTTAGTCTTGCCGAGGGACTGTATGGCGAGCAGGCAGAGCAGACCGAACAGGACAACGACTCTACGGGCGGTCAGTCAGCAGGCAGTGCCGAGATGGGCGTCTGTTGTTTCTCGGCGGACGGGCGAACGATGTATTTCACCTATTCCAAACCTATCAACGGACAAGACCTTGGAGCGAAGATCTACACCTCGTCGCGTGCCAGCGGCGAATGGGGCGAACCGCAAGAGGTCAAACTATTCAACGACAGCAGTATCACCGTCGGGCACCCCTCGCTCTGCCACACGGGCGACACGCTCTATTTTGTCTCCGATGCTCCGGGCGGTTTCGGTGGCAAAGACATCTATATGGCAGAATTGGACGGCTCCGACTGGGTCAATGTACAGAATATGGGGCCCTCTATCAATACGCCGGGCGACGAGATGTATCCCTGTATTCACCCAGATGGAACGCTCTATTTTTCCTCCACAGGACACCCCGGATACGGCGGACTCGACATATTCAAAGCCGAGCGCGATACCACTTTGCACAGCGACTCCATTGTATGGACAATATACAATATGGGGGCTCCTTTCAACTCCAACGGCGATGATTTCGGTATCACTTTCGAGGGTAACTCGCAAAATGGTTTCTTCTCGTCCAACCGCAGTCAGAAAAAGGGTATCGACCAGATTTACCGTTTTGTCCTGCCCGAGATGGAGTTCCTCGTCAGCGGTCTGGTCACGGACAATCAGGGCGAACCTGTCTCCGATGCTGCATTGCGCTTGGTAGGTGATGACGGCACCAACACCCGATTGCAAGTTCACCGCAATGGTACCTACAAGATAAAAATCAAGAAAGATACACGCTATGTAATGCTGGCTACCGCCCGAGGCTACCTCAACGCACGCGAGAGTTTCAACACACTCAACCTGACCGACAGCAAGACCTACGAGCAGAATTTCTCCCTTGCCCCTGTCAGCAAACCGGTTACGATGGACAATATCTTCTATGAGTTCGGCAAATGGGATTTGACCCCCGCCTCCGAGCAGGGACTGCAGTCGTTGGTTAAGTTGCTCAAAGACAATCCGAATATCACCATCGAACTATCGGCACACACCGATATGAAAGGCGACTCGGCTTTCAATGTCAATCTGTCCGAAAAGCGTGCACAGTCGGTATGCAACTACCTGATACAAAACGGTATTGAACCGGAACGCCTGACCCCCGTCGGTTATGGCAAACAGAAACCCGTGGTGGCTGACAAAGCCTTGCACGACAAATATCCCTTTATCCCGCAGGAGCAGACGCTGAACGAAACATTCATCCTCTCTCTCCCTGCCGACCAACAGGAGATCTGCAACCAGATCAACCGCCGCACCGAGTTCAAAGTCCTCCGCACAACCTACAAACTTTATTAGACTTATTAGACTTATTAGGCTTATTAGCCCTATTAGTCCCATATTTACAATTATGCAACAATACTTGGATTTATGTCGCCGTGTGCTCAACGAGGGAGTTGAGAAACACGACCGTACAGGTACAGGCACCGTCTCGGTGTTCGGTCACCAGATGCGTTTTAATCTCGAAGACGGTTTCCCGCTCCTGACCACAAAGAAACTACACCTCAAATCCATTATCTACGAACTGCTCTGGTTCCTGCAGGGCGACACCAATGTGCATTATTTGCAGGAACACGGCGTGCGTATATGGAACGAGTGGGCGGACGAGAACGGCGAACTCGGTCCTGTCTATGGGCACCAATGGCGCAGTTGGCCAGACTACAACGGCGGTACGATTGACCAGATATCCAACGTACTCAACCAGATAAAGACCAATCCCGACAGCCGCCGTATGATTGTGAGTGCATGGAATGTAGCCGAAGTGGATAAGATGGCACTGCCACCTTGTCATTTGCTGTTCCAATTCTATGTTGCCAACGGACGTTTGTCGCTTCAACTCTACCAGCGTTCAGCGGATATTTTCCTCGGTGTACCGTTCAACATTGCTTCGTATGCTCTTTTGCTCCAAATGATGGCACAGGTTACAAACTTGCGTGCTGGCGATTTCGTGCATACCTTAGGCGATGCACATATCTATCTCAACCACCTTGACCAGGTGCGCCTGCAACTCACCCGCGAACCGCGTCCCCTACCCCGTATGATTATCAATCCCGAGGTAAAGGACCTGTTCGGTTTCCGGTACGAAGATTTCACCCTCGAGGGCTACGCCCCGCACCCCCACATCGCCGGTGTAGTCAGCGTATAATTTTTTTGCAATCTAGAATGTCTAGAGTTTCTAGATTATCTAGAATACAACTCTTAAAAACTCCCCACAAACTATGCTTTCTATCATCGCTGCCATCTCAGAGGAAAACGCTATTGGCAAACAGGGCAACTTGCTGTGCCACTTGCCAAATGACCTGCGCCATTTTAAGGAGATTACTCTCGGCTCGTCTGTCATTATGGGGTCTTCCACGTATCTTTCCCTGCCCAAACGCCCCTTGCCCAAACGGCAGAATATAGTCCTCACAAACAAGCAGGACGCAGTTTTTGAGGGTGCCGATGTAGCACACTCTATAGAAGAGGCATTGGATATGGTGCGCGAGGTGGAAGAAGCGTTCGTGATTGGTGGAGGTAGTATCTACCGCCAGATGATGCCCTTTGCCGAAAAACTCTATATCACCCATATCCACCATAGTTGGCCCGATGCCGACACGTTCTTTCCCGATATACGTCCCGATGAATGGCTCTTGCAGATCGCAGAGGAGCACCCTGCCGACAAGGACAATCCCTATATCTATACATTTGCCGAATACGTCCGCATTCCCCATAGTAATAATATGACTGCTATCAAAAATATCTGATATGACTGCTATCAAAAATATCGTCTTTGACTTTGGCGGAGTATTGGTTGACTGGAATCCGCACCATCTGTACGACCGCTATTTCGGCAACAAGGAGCGTGCCGATTGGTTCTTGCAAAACATCTGTACCGGCGAATGGAATACCCAAATGGATGCAGGCAGACCTTTCGCCGAATGTATTGCAGAGAAAATTGCCGAATACCCCGGGCAGGAAGCCGCCATTCGTGCTTATCAAACCGACTGGATGCTGATGATGGGTGAGCAGATCCCTGCAATGCAGGAATTGGTGGCGGCTCTCCGCAACAACGGCTACTGCCTCTACGGACTCACCAACTGGTCAGCAGAGACTTTCTGTCGGGTACGTCCCAAATATCCTATTTTCAGTCTGCTGGATGGCATTGTCGTTTCCGGCGAAGAGAAAATAGCCAAACCTGACCCACGCATATTCCGAATTCTGATGGAGCGATATGGCATAGTCCCGACAGAGTCGGTCTTTATCGATGACACGCTACCGAACTTGGTACCCGCTCAAGCATTAGGTTTCCATACCATTCATTTCCAAAATCCCGCCCAACTACGCCACGACCTGCAAACACGCTTCGGCATAGTCGTTTCCTAAAACCGTACAGCACAATGAATTTTGCACAACTCATATCGCCTGTTCTCTCCATTAGCGAAAAGCAGGTGGCTGCCACTATCGCCCTTCTCGATGAGAAAGCGACCATTCCGTTTATTGCCCGCTACCGTAAAGAGAACACAGGTTCTCTCAACGAAGTACAGATCGGTGCCATACAAACCGAATACACCCGCCTGCAAGACCTTGCCGGTCGCAAGCAGACCATTCTCAATACCATTGAGGAACAGGGAAAACTGACACCCGAACTGCAACAACGCATTGATGCGTGCTGGAATGCCACCGAATTGGAAGACATCTACCTTCCATACAAGCCGCACCGCAAGACCCGTGCAGACATTGCCATTGAGCGTGGTTTGGAACCGCTGGCAAAGCAACTAATGGCGCAAAAGAACGGGGATGTACATAGTTTGGCGAAACCTTATATCAATAAGGAGGTATTATCCGATGATGATGCGCTGCAAGGTGCACGCGACATCATCGCTCAATGGATTTCCGAGAACGAGCGTGCCCGTAATGCCGTGCGCCGCGAGTTTGGTTACACTGCCATACTGACCACAAAAGCAGTAAAGACCAAATCCGATTCCCCTGAAGCACAGAACTATAAAGACTATTTCGCCGTAAGCGAACCGCTGAAACGTATATCGTCGCATCGGTTGTTAGCCATACGGCGTGCCGAGAAAGAAGGGTTTATCCGCGTGGATATATCGCCCGACCATAAGAAATGTCTTGACAAATTAGCCAACCTGTTTCTTCATTCGCGCAACGATGCCGCCTATCAAGTGGAATTGGCAATGGAAGACAGTTACAAACGTCTGCTCAAACCGTCTATTGAAAGCGAGTATGCCGCCCTATCCAAAGCGAAAGCCGACACCGAGGCGATACGGGTTTTTGCCGACAATCTGCGTCAGTTGCTTCTGGATTCACCACTCGGGCAAAAGCGCGTACTAGCACTTGACCCCGGCTTCCGCACAGGCTGCAAATTGGTAGTTCTCACCCCGCAAGGCGACCTTGTGATGCACAGCGTGGTGTATGTTCACAACGTGGAATCACCGGCTCTATTGGCGAAACTCATCCAGAAACACCATATCGAAGCCATTGCCATCGGCAATGGTACGGCAAGCCGTGAGGCAGAACAAATGACGCAATTAGCCCTCAAGCAAGTGCCGCAGGAGGAACGTCCGCAAGTATTTGTCGTGAGCGAAAATGGTGCATCGGTCTATTCGGCGAGCAAGTTAGCCCGCGAGGAGTTTCCCGACGAGGATGTTACGGTGCGCGGGGCGGTAAGTATCGGACGCCGTCTGATGGATCCGTTGGCAGAATTAGTGAAGATAGACCCGAAATCCATCGGCGTAGGTCAATACCAGCATGATGTGGATCAAACACGCCTGAAAGAGAGCCTGCAACAGACGGTAGAGAGTGTGGTGAACCACGTGGGCGTGGACGTAAATACAGCCAGCCGCCACCTGCTGACCTATATATCGGGTCTCGGTCCCACGTTGGCACAAAACATAGTGGATTATCGTGCCGAACATGGTGCATTTCCCAATCGGAAAGCATTGCTACAGGTTCCCAAGATGGGAACTAAGACTTTTGAGCAGGCAGCAGGTTTCCTGCGTGTTGCGGAACTCCGACACCCCGCTTGACAACTCTGCTGTACACCCCGAGCGATACCGCATAGTGGAACAGATGGCGCACGACCTCAGTTGCACAGTAAGCGACCTGCTGCACAGTGCCGATTTGCGCAAACAAATTGACTTAAACAAATATGTATCCTCAGAGACAGGTCTCCCAACCCTCACCGATATTCTACACGAATTGGAAAAGCCTTCGCGCGACCCTCGCACGGAGATAGAGGAATTCCATTTCGACGACTCGGTGCATACCATCGACGACCTGCAAGTAGGTATGGTCTTGCCCGGTATTGTAACCAACATCTCCAATTTCGGGGCTTTTATTGATTTGGGTATTCACAAAGACGGACTCATACACATCTCCGAAATGGCAGACAGACGAATTTCCAATCCCGCCGATGTAGTCAGTCTCCACCAGCATATCCGAGTACGCGTTATCGCCATCGACTATGTCCGCAACCGCATCCAACTGTCATTGAAACAAGTGTAGTCTATCTCGAGAATCACCTATCAATCACCTATTATTGTCCGCACGAAATCGGGAAACCACAAAACAATAAATTTAGGCGTATAGGTCATTTTGCAGGCTGAGAAGTGGGTAGTATGTCTCTATGGGT
>ERZ808259.179-NODE-179-length-39762-cov-3.769310_pt1 | contig 39762 bp, 39 predicted proteins | sample MGYA00521279_ERZ808259 | MGnify/ENA primary metagenome ERZ808259 (study PRJEB31516, sample SAMN03275586) | gut metagenome | biome: mammalia-associated habitat; material: feces | host: Papio cynocephalus | place: Kenya | collected 2012-07-27 ...
CACATATCGCAGTAGACCTTAACCATCTTCTACCTCCTCGCAGGCATCACCCGGAAACGCGATGGTGTTCCCGTAATAGTGGACAAAATAGATCGGCTTTTCATCTTTGCCGGTCGTTTTCAGCTCCACGCTGAAGATGCAGCCCTTCTTCGCCAGCGGCATCGTCAGATCCCGTGCCAGTCGGATCTTCATGCCGTTTCCTCCTCCGCCTTCTCGGCGATCATGTTCCGCAGCGCGCCCAGCGCGCGGTAGACCTTCGGACGGTTCTCCTCGTCCAACTCGCCGGCAAGCTCCGTCAGGCGGTTCACCGTCTCCTGCGCCTGCCGGAACAGCACGCCGAACTCCGCAAGCGCCTTGTTGTCCATCGCTGCGGCGCTCTTCCGAGCCTTTTCCAACTCGGCGCGCAGGGCCGCCGCCTGTTCCTCCGCTGCTTTCCTTCCGGCCTCGGCGTTTTCCACAGCCTTCCGTGCCTCGTCGCGCTGCTCCTCCGCCGCCTTCAGCTCCTCGGCTTTCTTGGCGACCGCCGCGTCGCGCTTGGCCTTGGCCGCCTTTTCCGCCTCCTTGACCGCCGCCGCGATCTGCTCGGCGCTCGCGTCCACCGTCTGCACGGCCACGTCTACCGGCTTCTCGCGCAGCGCCTTCAGCTCGCGCTCCAGCTCCGCCGTGCGCTCCTGCGCGGCGAGAGAAATGCTCTTGGCGTCCTCGACCTCGGCGCGGGCGGCCTCCGCCGCCTCCTGCGCCTTTTCCGCCGCGGCTTCCGCTTCTGCCGTGGCTTCCTTCTGCCGGTCCAGCTCGCGTGCCGTTTCCTCTGCCTTCAGCTCGGCGAGCTTTCTCTGCCGGATGGCCTCCTCCAGCTCGCGCTTACTCATTTCGGAAACGGACTTTTCTTCGCCGTTTACGACGTGCTTTTCCTGTGCGAAATTCTCTCGCTCGGATGCCGGCAAAGCCAGTAATACCAGGGCTTTCGAGGCTCCCAAATCCCTCACCAGTGCGGGATTTTCATACTCCCTTGCAAGCTGCATAAAGCGCTGTGCGGAGGCCTCTGAGAACTCCACCTTTTCACTCAGCCAAGGCAGCCATTCACCGTGCTTGAGCTGCGCTTTCGCCTCGATCAGGCGCTTGCCGATCTCAAGGACCGCCTGCCCGCCGACCGCCTTATAGAAGATGATCTCCTCCGTGATCGCCTCGATCCCGCGCTCCGTTTCGACCGGCGCGCTCTCACCGAACATCCCGCTCAGCGCCGCGCCCTCGCTGACGCCCTCCGGCGTCACATCTACCATGCCGTACATACTCATGCCGTTTTCTCTCCTTTCACCGGCAGGACCGGCCTGCCGCTCTTATCCCGTTTGCTTCCACTCTTCAGCCATGCGAGCCAAAGGTCGATAAAGGCCCCGTGCCGCTCCTGCGGCGAGGCGAGCTTCTTTCCCGCTTTGTATTCGTTCCCGTAGCCGTGGATCTGCCGAATGTCGTTTCCCCGTGCGCCGCACATTTCGATGGTGATGTAGCTTCGGTGCGGCGTCTTTTCCTTCCGCAGGAAGAGGATCGTCGCCGCTCCGCTCATGTGCCGCTCGGCGTAGCCGCCGACGCAGTGATGCAGCGTCTTGCCCTCGTTGATGATCTGCCGGTCGTCCTCCGGCACCACGATGCAAAGGCCCATCGCCGAGAAGGTGTACTTCTTTTTGAGCTTCTTATACCGTTTTTCGTATGCCTTTCGCGCCGCCGCGTTTTCCTCGTATCGGATCGCCGCGATAGCCGCGTCATGCGCTCCCTGCAGGTCCTTCGGAAAGGCCACGTCCCGCCGCGCAAGGTCGTACTTGAGCTTTTTCGCCGCGTCGATGTAGTCCAGCCACAGTCCCGCATTCTTGTGCCGGTGCTTTTCCAGATACCGCGCCAGCACGAGCATGCTTTCGCCGGTCTCCCGGAGCGCCGCGCCGCAGCGCTCCTGCTCGCCTCTGCCGCCGATCCGCCCACAGATCGTCAGCGCCTCCTCCAGCGTCACGCCGCCGTGACGCACCAGCTCCAGCGCCTCCAGCTCCTTTTGCCCGATGCCTCCGGCAAGCAGCCGCTTCGCCGTTGGCTTGTCCACCCCGAAGAAGGCCGGCATGGTCTTCGCCCGCCAGTTGAGCGCGCGGCTGTTCATGCAGCCTTGGATGGCGTCGTTGATGATCTTTTCACATCCGGCCTTCGCCAGCTGCTCGATGCGCGGGTAGCGCGTCCACAGTCCGAGGTAGGTCAAAAGGCCCCTTGTGTTCTCCCTCGGATCGTCTCCGTCCAGACCGAAGGACGGCTCCGCCGCGCAGTATCGCAGCGGCGACGCCGCGATCTGGTCCACGCCGTGTACCGCGTAATCTCCGCTCCTTCGGCACAGCCAGCTGTCGCTCTCTGCGAACGGCTCCGTCATGGTTTTCTGCGGAATGAGTCTCGGTGCGAACCGCTGTTCTTCCTCGCTCCATTCCCACTTTCTTTGCCACTTCTGGCACTTGCCCTGCGCGAAGTAATAGACAGCCTTTGTGCAGCTCTCCGCATCGTCCGACTCCCAGCGCCCGTGATGCTTCCACACGCTCAGCGCGACCGCGCGCAGCGCCCCGCCGATGGCGCGCAGCAGCACGATCTGCCGACGCTCGTCCAGCGCATTTCCGTTGCGCAGCCTTCCTCGCGGGTAGAGCGTCACACCGCAGCCGCAGTCCGGACACAAAAGGTCCGACTTTGCCTCGGCATTGTTCTCCTGCTTGAAGCGCTTCCACTCGCGCTCCGTCCACCATACCTTTCGGCCGCAGCGCGTACATTCCGTCGTCACGCCGAGCCTTCCGTTCTCGTCTGCCTCATGCTCAAAGAAGAGATAGCCGGTGAAGCACCGCTCAATAAATTCCTGCTCCTCTCCCGTGCAGCGGAACGGGACCTCCAGCGCGGCCTTCTGCTCCGCTTCTGTCAGATTGCACCGCATACCGTCACCTCACAGAAAGTCCGCAATGTCAAGGATCTTCTTCTGTACCGCAGGCCGCGGCGCTTCCTCTGCCGTCGGGCAAAGGTCGATCTCCATGCGGAAATGAATGTCCGCGCCCTTGAAGTAGAAGCGCACCGCCTTGCGGTAGGCTTCGAGGTCGGAAATGCTGCCCCCGACGCCCTTGGCGACCGCCGCCATGCAATCCTTGAAGCTGCCGCCCTGCGCCACCGCCTGCGCGAACTCCGCGTCCTGTCGGCAAAAGTCCGTCAGGGCCTCGCGCACGCTCGGCGCCATCGCGTTCTCCTTCTGCCCGCTCACCGTCTCGGCGAGCTTATTCAATGCCTGATCCAAAAACTCTTTCATACCCTTGCTTTTCTTCCCCGTCCTGTGCTACAATGGCGGGGAAGAGATCTCCTTTCATGATTTTTCTTCGCTGCGGTTGACCGGTGCCACGGTCAGCCGCTTTTCTTATGCGCTCTCTGCCTGGATCGCCGCGATCTCCTCCAGCTCCTCGTCGTCGAGGTAGTTTTTGCCGAAGTGGAAGCGGAACTCGTCCACCGTCCAGCCCTGCTCGAGCATCACCTTGCGCTGGCCGTAGCGGCGCAGCGTCCGCATGGTCTCGGCGCAGTTGTGTGCCGCCTCCGGCCCGAAGATGTGGCAGCGCCCGTGGCACAGCCGCACCTTCAGCCCGTACCGCTCGCACTTCTTGCGGTCCGCGGCGTTGCCGCCGAAGATGTGGTGGAAGTCCAGCGGGTCCTCCGTGCCGTCGCGGCCGCAGAGGAAGCACACACCGTCTCTCGCGTTTTCCCGTTTCATTTCTTCTCCTCCTGTTTTCTCTGGCTCTCTCGGTTCCATTTCTTTGTGGCCTCCGATAGGGCTTCCCCTCCGGCCACGGTGTAGCCGCAGGCGGCGCAGCGGATGAAGTACCTGCCGGCAACGTTCACGCTCTCCTTGCGCTCGCCGTCGTACCTCCCGCATTTCGGGCATGGCCCCAGCTCGACGTAGTGTGTCTTTCCTGCGCGGTTACTCGCGTGTGGTCTCGTCCGCTTCATCGTGCGGTTCCTCCTCGAATACTTTCTCCAGCGGGATCTCGTGCCGGCAATGCGCCTTGGTCTCTTGCAGGATCGCCGTGTGCGCGATGGTCCCGTCCTTCCGGTAGTGCATCTGATAAGCGACGGGCAGCATCGCCTGATAGTCGCACCACCGTGCAGGCCTGCACCATACCAGGTAGCGCTTCGCGGTCCGGTACCGCTTACCGTCCATGTCGCCCGCCGCCATTGCGCAGCGGCGCAGATACTCCTTCCGATCCATTATTCGTCCGTCATTTCGACGGCAATCTTCCCGAGCACGGACACGGTGATCCATTCCGCCGCAAGAGCGGAAGATGCCCGCGTCAGCTCGTTCGCCAGCGCGCGGTAGGCGTCGTCGTTCTGGTCCTTGATGGCATCCCACATTTCCTTGTGGACCTTCTCAATATCCTTGCGCATCTTCTCAGCGCGCTCCAGATACCCCTTCAGCGCGGCCCAGCTTTCATTGTCGCTGGCAAAGCCGCGGCCGCGTTCCTCCGTCATGCCCTCCAGCAGCTCCGCCGTGGTGTGCTCCAGATTGCCGAGCAGCTGCGCATTTGCCGATAAATTACTCATTTTTGTCTCCTTTCTTCTTCGCCGGTCCGATGATCTCGCACTCGACGCCGCGTGCAATGCCGGTCCAGCCGACGCCCCACTTCTTCGCCGCCGCTACGACCGCGTTCAGCCGGTTCTCGGCCTCGACGCGCACGGTCGGCAGCTTCTTGCTCTTCAGCTTGCCGTCCGGCGCGGTATAGGTGTATTCCTCGCCGTCGGTGTACTTTACCTCATAGATCCATTTCTTCGCTGCCATTGCTTCACTCCCATTCATACTGATAGCAGAAGATGTGCCCGCCGATGGCGCCCCATGTTCTGCTGTTTTCACCTGTGGTCGAAAAGAAAACCACGTCCATCGGCAGGACCGGCTCGCCGTAGAGGGCTTGTCCCACCGCCGCATACTGCTTGTCCGTCGGTACCGCTTCGTCGAGGTGCGCCGCCGTGCTGAACTGCACGGGGCCGTTCCCGTCGGTGCCTTGGAAAATGACCTCTTTCACGCTGTCAGGGAAGTTTCCCGCCGCAACGCGGTTGAGAATGACTTCCGCCACGGCCTGCTGGCCCACCAGCGGCTCGCCCCGTGCTTCCAGGTAGACGATCTTTGCGATCAGCTCGCAGTCCTCCTGGCTCACCTCGGCATAGCGGCTCGTCGTGATGCTCTCCGTCGGCTCCTCGTAGGTCGTGAGCAGCTTCGCCCGTGTCTCCTGCGCAACGACAGGCGGCTCCGGCGTTACCTCCGAGACCGTCTCGCGCCATTGCGCGTTCGCCGCGATGTACCCCGCCGCAAAGGCCAGCGCCGCGAGGACCACGATCAAAAGCGTCGTGAGCAGGTCGTTCTGGCTCTCCGGCTCGCGGTGGATCGTCACGGTGATCTCTCTTGTTTCCATCATTCTGCCGCCTCGCTTTCTTTCGGCGCCTCTTTCACCGCGCCGTGCTCGGATTCCGGATCTACCATCAGCGCCGCCATCACCGCTAAGACGTGCAGCGTTGGAAGCTGAAGCGCGCTCGCGTACTCCTGCACGATGATGCAGACGCCATTGAGTGCCGATGCCGCATTGTTCGCCGTGATCTTGCAGTTGCACTTTTCGTTTCCGGCCGTCTTGCGGAAGGTGATCTCCACCTCGTCGCCAATGTGTCTCTCCGTTACCTTCATGGTCTTTCCAGTCTCGCTCATGCTGTTTTTCCTCCTGTTATTTTGTGGCGGCTTTTCTGCGGCCGCGATTTGCAAGGTTCTCCTGATATCTCGTCAGGCCAAGCTCCGGATCATACTCGCGGCGCTTGTTCCCATCGAGGCCGCCGGTGTATCCGCGCCGCAGCTCCGCGTAGACGGCTGCGGCAGACATTCCGAGATCGACCGCGATCCGCGTGACATTCTCGCCGGCCGCGTAGCGGCGCGCCAGCGTTTGCCGGTCCTGCATCGTCATGGTTTTCATCCGTTTTTCACCTCATTTCCCTCCGCTTTCCTGCGGCGAAATAAAAAAATATTGCAGAAAAAGATGTTAAATCCTTTTCTGCAATCATTATGCTATCTCACACGGCACAGCGCTCCTTATATTTTCTCTTTACCTTTCCGCACATCTTTGCTATAATATTAGATTGAATTAGTATCCGCGGCACCTTTGCCGTACAGATCGGAGGTCTCTGCATGAAATACGAACGCTGGCTCATCCCGGAAACGGATGACGCCGCGGTCGAAGCTCTGATGGACGCAGGCTATCCCTATCTGGTATCGACCGTACTGGCCTCGCGCGGCGTCGTTACGCCCGAGCAGGCCGCCGCGCATCTTGACCGCGAGCGCTCGCTGGTCTACTCCCCTTTCCTCATGCGCGATATGGACAAGGCCGTGGCGCGCATCGACCGCGCGCTCGCCGACGGCGAGACCATCGCCGTGTTCGGCGATTACGACGTGGACGGCATCACCTCCACCTGCCTTCTGACCGATTATCTCTGCTCCCGCGGCGCGGCGGTGCTCATGCACATTCCCCGCCGCATCGAGGAGGGCTACGGCCTCGGCTGCGACGCGATCCGCGCCCTTGCCGAGCAGGGCGTCACGCTCATCGTCACCGTGGACTGCGGCATCACCGGCGTGGAGGAGACGGCGTTTGCCGCCACCCTCGGCGTCGATCTCGTCATCACCGATCACCACGAATGTAAGGACGAGCTGCCCGCCGCCTGCGCCGTGGTCGACCCCCACCGTCCGGACTGCGGCTTTCCGTTCAAGCATCTCGCCGGCGTCGGCGTCGCGCTCGAGCTGGTCCTTGCCCTCGGCGGCGCCGAGCGCGAAAACGCGCTCTTCTCCCGCTACTGCACCCTTGCCGCCATCGGCACCATCGCCGACGTCATGCGCATGGAGGGCGAGAACCGCACCATCGTCCAATGCGGTCTTGAGGGCATCGACCGCAGCGACTTCACCGGACTGCACGCGCTGCTGCGTGAGGCCGGCCTGACCGGACGCCCGGTCTCCTCCGTGCAGATCGGCTTCGTCCTCGCTCCCCGCATCAACGCCGCCGGACGCATGGGCCGCGCGGAGCTGGCCGCCGAGCTCCTGCTCACGCAGGACCCCGCCAAGGCCGAGCGGCTCGCCCGCGAGCTGTGCGACCTCAACCGCGAGCGTCAGAACGTCGAGCAGGATATCTTCCGCTGCGCCATCGAGCAGATGGACACCCTCGCCCCCACCGAGCGCAACGCGCTCGTGCTCTCGAGCGAGGAGTGGCATCAGGGCGTGGTCGGCATCGTCGCCTCGCGCCTTTCCGAAAAATTCTCCTGCCCCAGCTTCATGATCCACCTCGCCGGCGGCATGGGCAAGGGCTCCTGCCGCAGCTACGGCGGCTTCAATCTCTTCGCCGCGCTCGAAGCGTGCAGCGACCTGCTCGTCGGCTTCGGCGGGCACGAGCTCGCCGCGGGCTTCACCATCAAGGAGGAGAATATCCCCGCCTTCCGCAAGCGCATCAACCAATACGTCCGCACCCACTGCGGCGATTCGGCCCCCGTCTCCTCGCTGGAGATCGACGCCGCCCTCGCCCGCCCGAGCCTCATCACGCTTCAGGAGGTCGAGGAGCTTTCCCGCCTCGAGCCCTACGGCGCGGGCAATAACCGTCCCGTCTTCTGCCTGCGCGGCGCGCGGCTGGAGTCCATGCAGAGCGTGGGGCAGAACAAGCACCTCAAGCTCCGGCTCCAAAAGGGCCACACGAGCTTCGACGGCATCTTCTTCTCCGTCACCCCCGCGGAATGCGGCCTGACCGTCGGCGAGCGCGTGGACGCCGCCTTTTATCTGCAGGTCAATGAGTTCCGCGGCAGCCGCTCCTTGCAGCTCCAGCTCGTCGATCTGCGCAGCGCCCACGACCCCGGCGCCCGCGAGGCCGAGCAGCTCGAGCTGTGCCGCACGCTGATCCGCGGCGGCGGCGTGAGCGCGAAGGACGCCGCGAAGCTCCTGCCCTCGCGCGAGCAGTTCGTGCGCGTCTGGCGCGTGCTCGAGCGCGAGGTGGACGGCACGCTCACCTCTCCGGAGCTGCCCTTCCTGCGGCGGCTTTCCGCCGAAGCCCTCGGCGCGGAGAGCTTTCCGCGCACGGCCATGTGCCTCGCAGTCTTTGCCGAGCGCGGGCTCGTGACCGTCGAGCGCCACGACAAATACATCACGCTCCGCCTCACCGGCGGCGGCAAGCGTGTGGATCTTGACGCCAGCCCCTATCTCTGCGCCCTGCGCGCGGGACTGGACGGAACGAAAGGAGGCGGCAGCGTATGAGCGACGCAAAAACGGCCGAGCAGGCTCCCATTGAGCAGACCCCCCAGCCCATTCCCGAGGTGGTGCAGAAGCAGTACGACCATCTGGTCGAGACCATCCACGCCTACAACCCCAGTGCGGACTTCGCCCAGATCGACGCCGCCTTCCACTACGCCGCCGCGCACCACGGCGCCCAGAAGCGCAAGGATGGTTCGCCCTTCGTCACCCACCCCATCGCCGTCGCGCAGATCGTGGCCGAGGAGCTGCATCTCGACAGCGAATCCATCATCGCCGCCCTCCTGCATGACTGCATCGAGGACACCGACGCGACCTACGACGACATCGCCAAGCGCTTCTCTCCCACCGTCGCCGATCTGGTCGAGGGCGTCTCCAAGCTCACGCGCGTCCACTACACGAGCAAGGAAGAGGAGCAGATGGAAAATCTGCGCAAGATGCTCATGGCCATGGCCAAGGACATTCGCGTCATCCTCATCAAGATCGCCGACCGCACGCACAATATGCGCACGATGGAGTATCAGTCCACCGACAAGCAGCGCCAGAAGTCGCTCGAGACCATGGAGATCTATGCCCCCATCGCCCACCGTCTCGGTATGCAGCGCATGAAGTGGGAGCTGGAGGACCTTTCCCTCAAATACCTCGACCCCACCGCCTTCAACGAGATCACCCACTCCCTCGAGGAAAAGTCCAGGGAGTACGGCTCGTTCATGGAGCGCATCCAGAAGCAGATCGAGGGCAAGCTCGCCGAGGACCATATCCCCTTCCGCCGCGTCTACGGCCGCATGAAGCACCCCTACAGCATCTACCGCAAGATGTATGCCCAGAGCAAGACCATGGACGAGGTGTTCGACCTCTTTGCCTTCCGCGTCATCGTCGATACCGTCGCGGACTGCTACAACGTCCTCGGTGTCATCCACGACCTCTACCGCCCCGTGCTCGGCCGCTTTAAGGACTATATCGGCACGCCCAAGCCCAACGGCTACCAGTCGCTCCACACCACGGTCATGGGTCCCGACGGCGTGATGTTCGAGGTGCAGATCCGCACGCAGGAGATGCACGACATCGCCGAATACGGCATCGCCGCTCACTGGAAGTATAAGCAGGGCATCTCCGGCAGCGCCAACGAGCAGAACTACGAATGGGTCCGCCGCCTCCTCGAAAACCAGGAGAATACGGACGCCGAGGAATTTATCCACACCCTCAAGGTCGATATGTTTGCCGACGAGGTGTTCGTCTTTACCCCCCGCGGCGACGTGACGAACCTCCCTACCGGCGCGACGCCCATCGACTTCGCCTACTCTGTCCACTCCGCCGTCGGCAACTCCATGGTCGGCGCCAAGGTCAACGGGCGCATCGTCCCGCTCGACTACCAGCTTAAAAACGGCGACGTGGTCGAGGTCCTCACGAGCAAATCCGCCCACGGCCCCAGCCGCGACTGGCTGCAGATCGCCAAATCCAACGAGGCCCGCGGCAAGATCCGCCAATGGTTCAAGAAGGAAAAGCGCGAGGAGAACATCGTCAACGGCCGCGCGGCCTTTGAATCCGAGCTCAAGCATTACGGCATCTCCGTCGCCGCCGTCATCGGCGACGAGCTTCGTCCCACGCTGCTCAAAAAGACCGGCTTCGGCAATCTGGACGATATGTATGCCGCCATCGGCTACGGCGGCTTCTCGGCGCAGAAGGCCGTCAACCGCATCCGCGACGAGCTCAAGGCCATCAACAAACAGCAGCAGGCCGAGCGCGACGCCACCGTGCCCATCCCCGGCGAGCCGGGCAAGACCCGCCCCGCCGTACCCATGCGCGAAAAGAGCGAGGACGGCATCGTGGTGCAGGGGCTCTCCAACTGCCTCGTCAAGTTCTCCAAGTGCTGCACGCCCGTTCCGGGCGATGACATCGTCGGCTTCATCACCCGCGGCTACGGCGTGTCCGTCCACCGCGCCGACTGTCCCAACGCCGCGCCCGAGCGCCGCCGTCCCGAGGAGGCCGGCCGCTGGGTCAAGGTCAGCTGGGGCAAGGACGTCACGCAGTCCTACCAGACCTCGCTCGACATATACGCCAAGGACCGCATTGACCTCGTGCTCGACGTCTCCGCCGTCCTCTCGTCCACGCAGACCCGCGTCGCGGGCCTCAACGCCAAGACCACCGCGGACGGCTTTGCCCTCATCCATCTCGAGATCTTCGTCGCCGACAGCGAGCAGCTTTCCGCCGTCATGCGCCGCCTTCACCAGATCAGCGGCGTGATGAAGGTCGACCGCCCCGCCGGCTGACGCTCTGAATTTTATAAGGAGGAATTCTATCATGCTTTCCATCAACGTTTCCCACGCAAAGCCCTTCCTTTCCTACCCCTATGAAGAAGTCCTCCGCCCCCGTCTCGAGCGCGCGCAGCGCGAGCTCCTCAACGGCGGCGGCAAGGGCGACGATTTCATCGGCTGGGTCCGCCTGCCCGCGCAGTACGACCGCGAGGAATACGCACGCATTCTCGCCGCCGCGAAAAAGATCCGGGGCGACTCCAGGGCCCTCGTCGTCATCGGCATCGGCGGCAGCTACCTCGGCGCGCGCGGCGTGATCGAGTGCCTGTGCTCGCCCAACTACAACCTGAAGAAAAAGGACACCCCCAACGTCTACTTTATCGGCAACGGTCTGTCCTCCGCCGCGCTGCGCGAGGTGATGGAGCTCATCGGCGACGACGATTTCTCCGTCAACGTCATCTCCAAGTCCGGCACGACCACCGAGCCTGCCGTCGCCTTCCGCTTCTTCCGTGAAAAGCTGGAGCAAAAGTACGGCAAGGCGGGCGCGGCGCAGCGCATCTACGCCACCACCGACGCCCATAAGGGCGCTCTCAAGTCCCTCGCGGACGCCGAGGGCTACGAGGAGTTCGTCGTGCCCGACAACGTCGGCGGACGCTACAGCGTCCTCACCGCGGTCGGCCTGCTCCCCATCGCCGTCGCGGGCGTGGACACCGACGCGCTGCTCGCCGGAGCGCGGGAGATGGAAGCGCTCTGCGAGGCCGCGGACTACACCAACCCCGCATGGCAGTACGCCGCCATGCGCCACGAGCTCTACCGCTCCGGCAAGAAGATCGAGCTGCTCGCCTGCTTCGAGCCGTCGTTCCGCTTCATGGCGGAGTGGTGGAAGCAGCTCTACGGCGAGAGCGAGGGCAAGGAGGGCAAGGGTCTCTTCCCCGCCAGCGTCGATTTCACCGCCGACCTGCACTCCATGGGTCAGTATATCCAGCAGGGCGAGCGCACGCTGCTGGAGACCGTCGTCCGCTTCGCCGCCGATCCCGACCAGCTCACCGTCCCGCACGACGACGTCAACGGCGACGGCCTGAACTTCCTCGCGGGCAAAACGATGGACTTCATCAACCGTCAGGCGATGGACGGCACGCTTCTCGCTCACGTCGAGGGCGGCGTCCCCAACCTCATCGTCTCCGCCGGCGAGCGCAATGCCCGCACCCTCGGCGAGCTCATTTACTTCTTTGAGTTCTCCTGCGGCCTGTCCGGCTATCTGCTCGGCATCAATCCCTTTGATCAGCCCGGCGTCGAGGCCTACAAGAAGAATATGTTCGCGCTGCTCGGCAAGCCCGGCTACGAGGAGGCCGGCGAGGCCCTGCGCGCCAGACTCGGCAAATAAGCGATAAGGAGAACCGCCATGAAAGCAGTCCTCATGCGCGTCCGGCGCGCCAGCGTCACCATCGACGAGCGGGAAACGCGCTCCATCGGCAAAGGCTTTCTCATCCTCCTCGCCGTCACGCACGACGATACCGAGGCCCAGGCCGTCAAGCTCGCCGACAAGCTCTGCTCGCTCCGCCTTTTTGAAGACGCGGACGGCAAGATCAACCTCACGCTCGACGAGGTCGGCGGCGAGATCATGATCGTTTCGCAGTTCACGCTCTACGGGAACTGCCGCAAGGGCCGCCGCCCCGAGTTTCTGAACGCCGCCCGCCCCGAGACCGCCATCCCCCTCTACGAAAAATTCGTCTCCCTCGTCCGCGCCAAGGGCTATCACGTCGAGACCGGCGAATTCGGCGCCTACATGGCGGTCGATTCCGTCAACGACGGCCCCTTCACCCTCATCGTGGACACGAAGGATCTGGAAGCCCCCAAATAACCCAACGGAGGTCAATTTTATGAAAGTCATCACCACCGTCGTCGGCGAGCTCGGCACCAACTGCTACCTGCTCATCGATGAAGCCACGCGCGAGGCCGCGCTCATCGACCCCGCCGACTCCCCCGACGAGCTCTCCGCCCTCATTGAGCGCGAGGGCGTCACGCTGCGCTATATCCTCCTCACCCACGGCCACCGCGACCACACGCTCGCCGCGCCCGCCATGCACAAGCGCTATCCCGCGGCCGCGGTCTACATCCACCGCCTCGACGCGGGCGGCTCGGGCATCTACCACTACCCGCTCGAGGGCGTGATCGACGGTCTGAACTATTACGACGAGGGCGATACGCTCCCCCTCGGCTCGCTGACGGTCTCCGTCCTCTACACCCCCGGTCACACCGCCGGCAGCGTCACGCTCAAGGTCGGCGATGCCCTCTTCGTCGGCGACACGCTCTTTGCCGGCTCCTGCGGCCGCACCGATCTTCCCGGCGGCGACCCGATGGAAATGCTCGCCTCCCTGCGCCGCCTCGGCCGGCTGGAGGGCGATTACACCGTTTACCCCGGTCACATGGGCTCCACCACCCTCGCGCACGAAAAGCAGTACAATCCCTTTATCCGTCAGGCATTACGATAAAAAGGAGCGCACACCCTTATGAAGCTCGAGCTCATTGGGCATGATGAAAAATACGCGGTCGAGCAGAGCCTGCTCACCCTCTTTCCCGACGAGCGGCCCGTCTACGGCCCCGTCACGGACGAGGACGAGAGCGCTGCGCGCATCACCCTGACCGAGGACGCGGACAGCGTCTGCGTCACCACCGAGCTGCGCTGCGGCGGCAAAGCCGCCGCCGACTGCTACAGCTATCCCCTCTCCGGCACGGACTACGAAAAGGAGGGGCAGCGCCGCCACGCGCTGGGTCTGAGCTTCTTCCGCGCGGCGAAGGAGGTCCTTGGCGTCACTCCCGCGTGGGGCAGCCTCACCGGCGTGCGCCCGAGCAAGGTCGCCGTCTCGCTCCTGCGCGAGGGGAAGGCGCCCGCCGCCGTCCTCACCGAGCTTGAGGAGGTCTACTCCGTCACGCCGCAGCGCGCCCGCCTCGCGCTCGAGGCCGCCGAAACGGGGCTTCGCGTGCAGAGTGACCTCAAGCCGAACGACATCTCGCTCTACGTCGGCATCCCCTTCTGCCCGACCCGCTGCGCCTACTGCAGCTTCGTCGCGCAGAGCGTGGAGAAGTCCTTTGCCCTCGTCGAGCCCTACCTCGCCGCCCTCTTCGATGAGATCGAACAAGCGGGCGCGGCGGTCCGCTCTCTCAGCCTGCGCATCAAGTCCTTCTACATGGGCGGCGGCACGCCGACCACACTCACGGCGGAGCAGATGGACCGTCTGCTCACAAGGCTCGAGCGGAGCTTCGATTTTACCTCCCTCGCGGAGTCCACCATCGAGGCGGGCCGCCCCGACACCATCGACCCCGAAAAGCTCGCCGTCCTCCGCGCACACGGCGTCACCCGCGTTTCCGTCAACCCCCAGACGATGGAGGACCGCGTCCTCACCGCCATCGGCCGCCGCCACACGGCGGACGACATCCGCCGCGCCATGCGCGAGGTGATGGCCGCGGGCTTCCCCCACGTCAATATGGACCTCATCGCGGGCCTTCCCGAGGACACACCCGAGGGCTTCCGCCGCAGTCTCGACGAGGTGCTTTCCATGGGCGCGGACAACATCACCGTCCACACGCTGTCCCTCAAAAAGGGCAGCCGCATCACGCTCGAGGGCAGCCGCATCCCGTCCGCGGAGGAGGTCGCCGAAATGCTGGACTATGCCGACCCCACCCTGCGTAAACATGGCTTTGAGCCCTACTACCTCTACCGCCAGAAGTATATGTCCGGCAGCTTTGAAAACGTCGGCTGGACGCGCCCCGGCGGCGAGGGCCTTTACAACATCTACATCATGGAGGAGCTGCACTCCATTCTCTCCCTCGGCGCGGGCGGCTCGACCAAGATGGTCGGCGGTGGACTGATCCGCCGCGCCTTCAACGCCAAGTACCCCCGCGAGTATATCGACCTCGCGGAGAAGCGCAGCGCCAACCTTGCCGCCTTTGCGGACTTCTATCGCGAACTGGAGGAACACGCATGACCTATTCAAGCTACTGCGAAAGCGCGGACTTTCTCCGCGCCCGCCTGAACGGCTTCGCGCCCGAGGCGCTGCTGATCCTCGGCAGCGGGCTCGGCTTCCTCGGCGACGCCGTGGAAAACCCCATCTTTGTCGATTACGGCGAGGTGCCCCACTTCCGTCCCTCCACCGCCCCCGGTCATAAGGGCCGCTTCGTGTTCGGCACGCTCCGCGGCAGGCGCGTCGCGGTCATGCAGGGCCGGATGCACTGCTACGAGGGCTACACCATGGCGGAGGCGGCTTACGCCGTGCGCGTCGTGCGCCTGCTCGGCGCGAAGACGCTCTTCGTCACCAACGCCGCCGGCTGCGTCAACACCGACTGGAACGTGGGCGAGCTGATGCTCCTCTCCGACCACATCAAGCTCTTCGACTTCGGTCCCCTCCGCGGCCCCAACCTGGAGGAGTTCGGCACACGCTTTCCCGATATGTCCTCCGTCTACACCCCGCGCCTGCGCGCTCTCGCCCGTGAAACGGCAAAGGCACACGGCATCCCTCTGCGCGAGGGCGTCTATATGTATTTCCCCGGCCCGCAGTTTGAAACGCCCGCCGAGGTCCGCGCTGCGCGCGTGCTCGGCGCCGACGCGGTCGGCATGTCCACCGTGCCCGAGACCATCGTCGCCGCCCACTGCGGCATGGAGGTCATGGGCGTGACGCTGCTCGCCAACATGGCGGCGGGCGTTCTCCCGCAGCCGCTCTCCGGCGCGGAGGTCAACGAGGCCGCCGAGGCGGCGGCCCCCGTGTTTTCGGAATTTCTTCTGTCCTGTCTGGAATCTCTCTGATCGGGAAAGGGCCTTTCTATGGCTACTGAAAAAAAGCAATCCTTCCTCGGCGGCGCCGCCGTGCTCGCGTTCGGCATCGTCGCGGTCAAGATCATCGGCGCGGTCTTCAAGATCCCGCTGCGCAACATCCTCGGCGAGGGCGGCAGCGCGGACTTCTCCAACGCCTATAATATCTACGCCACGCTCCTGACCGTTTCGACCGCGGGCCTTCCCGTCGCGCTCTCCAAGCTCGTGAGCGAGTCCTATGCCCTCGGCCGCACCCGGCAGGCGCACCGCACCTTTCGCGTCTCGCTCTCGGTCTTTCTCGTGCTGGGCGTCGCCTCGTTCGCGCTCATGTGGTGGGGCAGCGACCTGCTCGCAGGCTTTCTGAACAATCCCCGCGCCGCCTACGGCATCCGCGCTCTCGCGCCCGCCGTCGTGTGCGTGGGCTGCCTGTCCGCCTTCCGCGGCTACGCGCAGGGCCGGCAGTACATGACGCCCACCGCCGTCTCGCAGATCATCGAGGCCCTCTGCAAGCTCGTGCTCGGCCTTGCGCTTTCGATGTGGCTCCTGCGCATCGGCCAGCCGGACTACATTGCCGCCGCGGGCGCCATCGCCGGCGTCACCGCCGGCACCATTCTCTCGCTCGTCTACATGGCGATCGACTACCTGCGCCACCGCCCCGCGCTGCGCCGCGGCGAGCGCTGCGCGCCGGACCGCGCGATCCTTCGCCGTCTCCTCGCCCTCGCCATTCCCATCACGCTCTCATCCTCAATGGTCTCCCTCATCACCCTCATCGACACCAAGCTCGTCCAGGGCAGACTGCAGGACGCCCTCGGCTACACGCTCGATCAGATGCGCGCCGCCTACGGCAACTACTCCGCCTGCATGGACCTTTATAATCTGCCCTCCTCGCTCATGGTCGCGCTCACCGCCTCGGTCATTCCCGCCGTCTCCGCCGCCGTCACGCAGCGCGACCGCCGGCAGTCCGCCCGCATCGTGCGCTCGTCCCTGCGCGTCACGGCGCTGCTCGCCTTCCCGATGGGCCTCGGCCTCTGGGCGCTGAGCGATCCGCTCTTCCGTCTTTTCTACCGCAGCTACAACGCCGAGCTCGGCGGCTCGCTGCTCGCGGTGCTCGGCATCGCCAGCATCTTCGTCTGCCTCATGCTTATCACCAACTCCATCCTGCAGGCGTACGGCCGTGTCAGCGTTCCCATCGTCACCATGCTCGTCGGCGGCGTTGTGAAGATCGTCCTGAATTACAACCTCGTCGCCCTTCCCTCCGTCAATATCCACGGCGCGCCCATCGGCACGCTCGTGTGCTTCGCGCTCACCGCGCTTTTGAACCTCATCGCCGTCGCGCGCATCGCCCCCTTCCGGCTCAACTATCCCGGCTATTTCCTGCGCCCGCTCTTTGCCTCGCTCGTCATGGCCTTCGCCGCCCGCGGCGTCTACGCCCTCGCCGCGCACTTCCTCATCCCGTCCGTCGAGGAGGTCAGCCGTCTCACGCTGCTCTTGTGTGTGGGGCTTGCCATCGGCGTCGCCGTGGTGATCTACGGCGTGCTCGTTCTCGCCCTGCACTGCATCCGCCGCAGCGACCTCGAGCTGCTGCCCAAGGGCGATAAGCTCGCCAGACTTCTCCACATTTCTTAAAAAAGCCCGAAACCCCTTGAAAAATCACAGAAAAATCTTGCAATAGGACATAAGATATGGTAAATTTTGAAAGGAAAGAGACATACTCCCTACAGGACCTCATCGAGATCCTGCGTATCCTGCGCGCGCCGGGCGGCTGCCCATGGGATCGCGCGCAGACCCATCTTTCCGACCGCCGCAATTTTTTAGAGGAGGCCTACGAAGCCGCCGAGGCGTTCGACCGCGACGATCCCGCCCTCATGTGCGAGGAGCTGGGCGATATGCTCATGCAGGTCCTCTTCAACATCCACATCGAAGAGGACGCGGGCCGCTTCACCACCGACGATGTGACCGACCACATCTGCAAAAAGCTCATCTTCCGCCATCCCCACGTTTTCGGAACCGCTGCCGCCGACACGAGCGAGGAGGTCCTCGTGAACTGGGAGGCGCTCAAGCGGCAGGAAAAGGGCCAGCAGACCACCGCCGACGCGATGGACGCCGTCGCCCGCTCGCTGCCCGCCCTCTGGCGCGCGGACAAGCTCCAGAGCAAGGCCGCCAAGGCCGGCTTTGAATTTGCCGACGTCTCCGGCGCGCTGAACAAGCTCGACGAGGAAATGCGCGAGCTGCGCGAGGCCGTCGAGCGCGGCACGAACTTCTCCGAGGAGCTCGGCGACGTGCTCTTTGCCGCCGTCAAGGTCGGCCGCTTCACCGGCGTCGATCCCGAGGACGCGCTGAACGCCACCTGCGAAAAATTCATCGCCCGCTTCCGCCGCGTGGAGGAAGCCTGCGCCGCGCGCGGCGCGGAGATGTCCTCGCTCCCGCTCGACGAGCTCACCCGCCTCTGGAACGAGGCCAAGCACCCCACGGAATGAAAAACGCTTTGTCGTTTTTTGTTTATACACCCCGCCGCGGACCGTTCGCGGCAATACAACTACAAACAGGAGGCTATTTACCATGAATAAGACCGAACTCATTGCTGCTGCCGCTGAAAAGGCCGGCGTTTCCAAGAAGGAAGCCGAAGCCGTCGTCACCGCCGCTTTCGACGCCATCGCCGCGTCCCTCAAGGAAGGCGAGAAGGTCCAGCTCGTCGGCTTTGGCTCTTTTGAAGTCAAGACCCGCGCCGAGCGCATCGGCCGCAACCCCGCCACCGGCGCCGAGATCAAGATCGCCGCTTCCAAGGTCCCGACCTTCAAGGCCGGCAAGGCGCTCAAGGACATCGTTGGCTGACACACCTTCAAAGGAGCGGGTCACCCCGCTCCTTTGCTTTTTGCCGCAGGCATTTCCGCGAAAGGAGCATCCCCCATGCGTCTCGATAAATACCTCAAGGTCTCGCGCCTCATCAAGCGCCGCACCGTAGCGAACGAGGCCTGCGACCTCGGCCGCATCACGGTCAACGACCGCGTCGCCCGCGCATCCTACGACGTCAAGGTCGGCGACCGCATCGCCATCCACTTCGGCGAGCGCACCCTCGCGGTCGAGGTCCTCTCCGTGGCGGACAACGTCGGCAAGGCGGACGCCGCCGCGCTTTACCGCGAGCTGCCGAACACCTGACGCAAAGCAGGCATAACCCGGACACGCCTCCCATACACTCTGGTGTATGGGAGATCATTTTTTCAGGAGGTTCCGCTATGCCTTATGATACCCTTCCCCCCGCTGCCGCCCACCGCGTCGAGCTCGACGGGCGCGAGCGCCTGATCGTCTCCGGCGTGGACGACGTCGACCGCTTCGACGAAAACGAGATCGTCATGACCACCTCCGCCGGCACGCTCATCGTCACGGGCGAGAGCCTGCACATCGGCAAGCTCAGTCTGGACGGCGGCGAGCTTCACGTCGACGGCCGCATCGACTCGCTTCTCTACGAGGACACCGACCGCCCCTCCGGCGGACTGCTCAGCCGCCTGTTCGGAGGCTGAGCCATGGGCATCGAGATCGGCGCACAGCTCGACGCCCTCTGGCGCGCCCTTTTCCTCGGCGCGGCGTCCGCTCTCCTCTCCGCGGGCCGGCGCCCCCCCCGCCGGCGCCGCCGCCCCCGCCGCGCCCTGACGGACCTGCTCGACGCGCTCTACTGCCTCTTCCTTACCGCCGCCCTTCTCGCCTTCACGCTGCGCATCGGCCAGGGCGAGCTGCGGCTCTATATGCTCGCCTTCATCGCCCTCGGCGCGTACCTGAGCTTCGCACTCCTCTCGCCGCTCCTCCGCCCGCTCTGGGACTTCTGGGCCGACAGCCTCTTCGCCTTTGCCCGTCTTCTGCGCGCGCCGCTTCTGCTGATGAAAAAATATTATGGTAAACTGCACAAATTTGCCAAAAAGGTCTTTCTTTTTTCACGCCGCACCCTTATAATAGAAAATTACAAACGGTCGGCGCGGCGTTCCCGCCGTACCGCGGAACGAAGGGGAGGTGTGCAGTATGGCAGAGGAAAAGGCCGCGCGCAAAAAGCAGGGCGGCGGAGCGCTCCCGAAGCTGCTGCTTCTCGCTCTTCTGCTTCTCATCGGCGCGCACCTCCTGAATCTCCGGCAGGAGATCAGCCGCGCTGAGGCCGAAAAGCAGGCTCTTTCCGCGCAGCTTGAGCAGCAGCAGCGCGAGAACGACTCCCTCTCCTCCGCGCTCGAAAAGGCCGACGATCCCGCGTATCTGCAGGAGCTTGCCCGCGAGCAGCTCGACATGGTCTCCCCGGGCGAAAAGGTCTTTTACGACGTCAGCAACTAAAGCTCCCGAAAAGGCGGCGCCTGCGCCGCCCTTTTTCTTTTTCCGTATCCGGTTGCACAGAAAACGGCGGCGATGCGCCGCCGTTTTCGTTTTTTTAACGTTTTTTTAATGTTGCCCCCTTCCCTTCTTGCCCCTCCTTTTTCCGCGTGCTATAGTGGGTGCAGTATTTTAGGGCAGCACCGCACTATGAAAGCTGCGGTATTGCCCCAGGGGGAATGTGTATGTTTTCAGCCTTTTTCCGCGATCTTCGCACCGAATTTACCGGCTACAACGCCGATAAGCTCCTCAAGGACGTCATGGCGGGCCTGACCGTCTGCGCCGTGGCGCTGCCGCTCGCGCTGGCGTTCGGCGTCAGCTCCGGCGCGTCCGCCGCCGCGGGTCTCGTCACCGCCATCCTTGCGGGCATCGTCATCGCGCTCCTCGGCGGCGCGTCCTATCAGGTCTCCGGCCCCACCGGCGCGATGAGCGCCGTGCTCATCGGCATCGTCGCGCAGTACGGCCTGCAAGGCGTCTTTTTCGCCTGTTTTGCCGCCGGCGTACTGCTGCTCGCCGCGGGGCTTTTGAAGCTCGGCCGCCTCATCGGCTTCATCCCGATGCCCGTCATCATGGGCTTCACCTCCGGCATTGCCATCATCATTGCCCTCGGCCAGGTCGATAACTTCTTCGGCACCGTCTCGGAGGGCAGCTCCAACCTCGAAAAGCTCGCCTCCTACGCCCACCTCGGCTTCCGCCCAAACCTCCAGACCGTCCTCATCGGCGCGCTGGTCGTCGCCGTCATGCTCGTCTGGCCGAAGAAATGGGGCGCGAAGATCCCCGGCTCGCTCATCGGCATCATCGCCGCCACCGCTCTCGCCGCTGTGCTGGGCCTTGACGATCTCGCCGTCGTCGGCGATATTCCCCGCACGCTCCTCCTCTCTGACCGCCTGCACCTCGGCAGCCTGAGCCTCGATATGCTCTCGGACCTCATCTCCCCCATCGTCACCATCGCCGCCCTCGGCATGATCGAGAGCCTGCTGTGCGGCGCGTCCGCCGCCCGCATGAAAAGCGAGCCCTTCCACGCCGACCAGGAGCTCATCGCGCAGGGCGTCGGCAATATCCTTCTGCCCTTCTTCGGCGGCGTGCCCGCCACCGCGGCCATCGCCCGCACCAGCGTCGCCATCAAGTCCGGCCAGCAGACGCGCCTGACGAGCGTGTTCCACTCCGTCTTTCTGCTCACCTCCATGTTCCTGCTCGGCGGCGTCATGGCGCGCCTGCCGCTCTCCGCGCTCGCAGGCGTCCTGATGGTCACCGCCTGGCGCATGAACGACTGGGCCGGCATCCGCTACATCTTCGCCCACCGCTTCAAGTCCGCCATCAGCCAATTCCTCGTCACGATGCTCGCGACCGTCGCTTTCGATCTCACCGTCGCCATCATCCTCGGCGTCATCTACTCCGCCATTCTCTACGTCGCCCGGAGCAGCCGCATCCATGTCGCCTTCTCCACCATCGACGGCAACCGCCTGCGCTATGACGTCGGCAAATCCCCCATTCTCGACTCCGCCGGCGTGGTCTATGTCACCGGTTCTCTCTTCTTCGGCGCGGTGGACGAATTCAACCACCGCCTGCAGGACATTCCCGAGGAGGATCATCTGATCCTCTCCCTGCGCGGGATGCCGAGCGTGGACGTCTCCGGCGCGCAGGCCGTGCTCGAGCTCTGCCAGCGCCTGCTCGCCAAGGGTCACACCATCGCCTTCTGCGGCGTGGCCGAGGATGTCCGCTCCTACTTCGACCGCGCGGGCGTCACCGCCCTCGTCGGCGAGAGCGCCTACTACCACAGCGCCGACCGCGCCATCCTCGCTCTGCTCGACGAGGAGCTGCTCGAGGCATAAAAAGGAGCCGCCGTCTCTCGACAGCGGCCCAAGCGGGTGGGATATTGGAAAGCTTCCATGGACTATACTACCACCCTTGTCCACCTTTCGCAACAGGAGCTTTTGTCGAACGCCGCCGCACGCTGTCGAAGCGTGTCGCGGCGTTCATTTTCGTCAAAATAGACAAAACAGAAAATTTACAATTTGCCCTATTGGCTATTTTCCCTTTTCGTGCTATAATCAGTAAAAGTGAAGAGGGAGTCGGCTGAGACTTCCTTTTTGCTTTCCCTACTCGCAGAAATTGAAAGGAGCGAACCGTTATGAAGTTCACATTTACCTGCAAGAAGATCTCCCTGAACGACTCCGTCAAGGCGTATGCCGAGAAAAAGATCGGCAAGCTGGAGAAGTATTTTAAGGAGGAACCCGAAGCAACTGTGACCTTCGCCGTGGAGAAGAAGAATCGCTGCATTGTTGAGGTGATGCTCCGCGGTGCCAACGGCACACTGTTCCGTGCGGTCTGTGAGGACGCCGACGGCGATATGCGCGGCGCGATCGACGAGGCGGTGAGCCAGATCGACCGCAAGATCCGCAAGAACAAGACCCGCCTTGCCAAGAACCTGCGCAGCGAAGCCATCGTGCCCGAGGTCCCCGAGGAGTTCGACATCCACGAGGAGCGCGAGTTCGACATCGTGCGCACCAAGCGCTTTGCCGTCAAGCCCATGAGCCCCGAGGAGGCCATTTTGCAGATGAACCTTCTGGGCCACAGCTTCTTCGTCTTCCGCAACACGGACGATGACAACGCCATCGGCGTCGTCTACACGCGCAACAGCGGCGGCTACGGCATCATTGAGACCGGCGAACAGGCTTAATACAAACTTAAACCGCAGGGGGTTGACCATTCGGTCAGCCCCCTTTATGATAGACCTATCTCCTACGAAAGTGAGGTCGGCCCATGACTCTCCGGACTCTTCCCTGCCGCGCCTTCCAGCACGGCTTCGCCCTCGGCGCACGGCTCCTGCCGTGGCGCACGCCCATCGTTCTTTCCGGCGCGGACAGCCTGCTGAAGCTCCCCGACGTCTTTTCTCGAGAGGGCGCCTCGCGCCCTCTCGTCGTCGCCAGCCGCCGCCAATGCGCGGACGAGCGCTTCCTCGCCCTGCGCGCCGCGCTCGAGGGGCGCGGTGTCCGTCCTTCCGTCTTTTCCGGCGTCGAGCCCGACCCGAGTGTCGCCACCGTCGAAAAAATCGCCGCGCAGTACCGCGCCGACGGCTGCGACAGCTTTCTCGTCCTCGGCGGCGGCTCGCCCATCGACGCGGCAAAGGTCGCCGCGGCCCGCGTCGTCCGCCCCGATAAGACCGTCGCCCAGCTCGGCGGACTCTTGAAGGTCCGCCGCCCGCTTCCGCTCTTTATCGCCGTTCCCACCACCGCCGGAACCGGCTCGGAGGCCACCATCGCCGCCGTCGTCACCGGAGAGGACCACCGTAAATACGCCGTCAGCGACCTCTGCCTGATCCCCCGCTACGCCGTCCTCGACCCCTCGCTCACGCTCTCGCTCCCGCCCGCCGTCACCGCGCAGACGGGCATGGACGCCCTCACCCACGCGGTCGAGGCCTACCTGAGCCTCTATTACAATACGCGCGAGACCCGTGCGCTCGCGGAGTCCGCCGTGCGCGACATTTTCCGCTATCTCCCCGTCGCCTGCCGCGACGGACAGTCCCTCACCGCGCGCGAGCGGATGCTCCACGCCTCCTTTGACGCCGGCTGCGCCTTCACACGCGCAAGCGTCGGCAACGTCCACGCCATCGCTCACACCCTCGGCGGACTATACGGCATTCCCCACGGCCTTGCCTGCGCCGTGACGCTTCCGATCGTGCTCGAGGACTACGGCGCAGCCGTCTGGTCTCGCCTTGCCCGCCTCGGCTCCCTCATCGGCCTCACCGGCACGGAGCGAGAGCGCGCGGAGGGCTTTATTGCCGCGATCCGTGCGCTCAATGCCTCCCTCGGCATCCCCGACCGCTTCAACGGCATTCGCGGCGAGGACCTCCCCCGCATGGCGGCCTGGGCCGCCGCCGAGGCCAACCCCATCTACCCCGTCCCCGTCGTGTACGACAAGGCTCGCTTCCGCCGCGTGCTCGAGCGGCTGCGCGCCTGAGCCGCCCTCCCATCACATCTTCACAGCTGCTTAACAAAGCCATCTCTAACTTTTCTTGCATTGCCCCCGTTCCTTTGCTATAATGATTCCATCAATTTTTCAGAAATGAAGGAACGCCCATGATCGGAGTTTACGACTATACCGTTCTCGCGACCTACCTCTCGCTGGCCTTCGGTGTCAGCGGCATCCTTGCGGCCATGAACGGCAGCCCCCATTCCGCCCTGCTGTGTCTGATGGTCTCTGGCCTGCTGGACGCCTTCGACGGCCGCATCGCCCGCACGAAGAAAAACCGCACCGAGCAGGAAAAGCGCTTCGGCATCCAGATCGACTCACTCAACGACGTGATCTGCTTCGGCGTGCTCCCCGGCGTCATCGGCGCCTCCCTCGGCAGCGGCGAATGGTGGCTGCGCGCGAGCGTCCTTTTCTACATTCTCGCCGCGCTCATCCGTCTTGCCTACTTCAACGTCACCGAGGAGGAGCGCCAAAGCGCCACAAACGAGCACCGCAAATGCTACCTCGGCGTGCCCGTCACCGCCGCCTCCTTTGTCATGCCGCTTTTTTGGGCGCTGCCGCTGCGCTTCGGCTCTGCGCCGACCGCGCTCTATGCCGTCGGTCTCACCCTCCTCGCCTTTCTTTTCATCACGCCGCTGCGCGTCCCAAAGCCGGGCCTCAAGGGCATCCTCTGCATGATCCTTCTCGGCGCCGCCGAGCTGTATCTGATGCTTTACGGCGTCATGTCCCTTTGACCCCGCGCGCGACCTTTCTTACGCAAAAGCTCCGTATGGCATTTCGCCATACGGAGCTTTTTCTGTTCCTTTATCGGAGCGCCGCTTACTTGCCGCTCGGCGCGTCCTGCGGCACCTCGCGCTTTTCGGGCACGATCAGACCGCTGTCCACGGCGACCATGTGCTCGAGCAGACGCACGACCATGTTGGAGTAGCCGTACTCGTTATCGTACCACGCGATGAGCTTGACGAAGTCGTCGTCAAGCATAATGCCCGCGGTCTCGTCGAAGATGCAGGGGCAGGGATTGGCGATCAGGTCGGCGGAGACCACCTGGTCGGCGGTGTAGCCGATGATGCCCTTCATATAGGTCTCGCTCGCGTGACGGATGGCGTAGCAGATGTCGGCATAGGTCGTGCTGGTCTTGAGGTGCGCGGTCAGGTCGACCACGGACACGTCGGAGGTCGGCACGCGGAAGCTCATGCCGGTCATCTTGCCCTTGAGCGCGGGGATCACGCGGCCGACGGCCTTCGCCGCGCCGGTGGAGGAGGGAATGATGTTGTTGAACACGCTGCGGCCCGTGCGCCAGTCGCTGCCGCCGCGGGAATCGACGGGCTTCTGCTTGCTCGTCGCGGCATGGATGGTGGACATCAGGCTCTGCTCAATGCCGAACTCCTCATGCACGACCTTGGCCAGCGGCGCGAGGCAGTTGGTGGTGCAGCTCGCGTTGGACACCACGCGCATATCGCTGCGGTAGAGCATATGATTCACGCCCATGACAAAGGTCGGCGTCGCCTCGTCCTTGGCGGGCGCGGTGATGATGACCTTCTTCGCGCCGCCCTTGAAGTGGCGGGACGCCTTCTCGGTGTTGTTGTACGCGCCGGTGGATTCGATGACATACTCCGCGCCGCAGCTCTCCCAGGGGATCATGGCGGCGTCCGCCTCGCTGAACACGCGGATCCTGTGGCCGTTGACGATGAGGTTCTGGTCCTCACGCTCCACCGTGCCGGTGAACTGACGGAACACGGAATCGTACTTGATCATATAGACCATGTAATCCACATCCGCCTTGCGGAGATTGATGCCGCAGATGTCAAACGTCTCCGGACGCTCCATCATAATGCGCAGGACGACACGTCCGATTCGGCCGAAGCCGTTGATGCCGACTTTGATCGCCATAGCTGAGTTTCCTCCTAATATCCCCGTTCGGGTATTCCGGCGGCGCGCCGCCTCGCTCGTAAGCCTATCGTAACACAGGCCGGAAGCTTTGTGTACCCCCTTCTGCACAAAACGCATGACGAAAAAAAGTTGCATTTTTGCCGGTTTTCACAGCCTTTTCACGAATGGATAGTACAAGGAATTTGAAATATTCCATACGTTTGCTACTGCCCGACCGGCAGAAAAGAAAGCGGCAGTCCCCCGCCGCTTTCTTTTTTTCACTTCTTAGTCCACCACTCTCGTGAAGCTCGTGCCGCTCTTCTGGAAGCACACGTCCAGCCGCACGCGGTCACCGCGCATATAGCTCGACGTACACTCGTACACCAGACCATTCTCCATCGTCGTGCGCCGCTGGTGGTGGAAGGCCGCCGCCCCCGGCACGCAGCCGAGCAGCTTCGCCTCGTACTCGCCGAGCGTCACCGCCTCATAGCTGTCCTCCGCCGCAAACGGCACCACGCCGACGTGGTAGAGCAGACTGTAAAAGCTGTGCGTTTCCAGCATCTCGCGCGTCAGGTTCGGATAGATGTGCTGCGGATAGTAGGAGGTCTCCAAAATCAGCGGCTCGTTGTCCACGTTGCGCACGCGCGTGAAGCAGTAGACCTTCACGCCGTCCTCCAGCGCCATCAGACGCTTGATCTTCGGCGCGGGGTCGATGATATCAAAGCTCACCAGCGTGGACGAGGGGTGCTTGCCCATCGACGAGATCTCCGTCGTGAACGAATACTGCACGCCCTTGCGCCGCGTGCTCGGATCGGCGACGAAGGTGCCCTTGCCGCGCTTGCGCACGACGAAGCCGGCCTCCTCCAGCGAGCCGATGGCCTGCCGCACGGTGTTGCGGCTGATCTCAAATTTATCGCAAAGCTCCGCCTCGCTCGGCAGCAGATCGCCCACCCGCAGCGTACCGGATGTGATGGTGTTCTTGATGATGCCGGTCAGCTGCGCGTACAGCGGGATATCGCTCGCCATCGAGAGCGAAGCCTTCAAGATCGGATTTTCTTCCATTTCTGCCTCCCCGGACACAAATCGGGTCGTCCCGTTTTGTCCTATTGGTGCCGATTGTATCACAAACATTTGGTACATTCCAGTCCCAACGGCACATTTTCCGCAAATTCAGCAAAACGGCGGAAAAACGCCTGTTTTCTCGCCCTTTTGCCCAATCGGAAAAGGGCGACGCACAGCAAAGGAAGCAGGCAGCCCTTTTGGGCCGCCTGCTTCCTTATGTACAAATGAGATACGCTTAGAACTTGGGCTTCTGGGCCTTGACCTGCGGCTCCTGACCGTTGCAGACGGCAACGATGTCGTTGGCGACGCTGGTGCAGCAGTTGAGCACGCTCTGCTCGGTGGTGGCGGCCATGTGCGGGGTCATGATCACGTTGTCGAGATCGAACAGCGCACGGCTGGACTCCTGAATGGGCTCATGCTCAAAGACATCCAGACCGGCCTGGAACAGGGTGCCGTCCTGCAGGCAGGCGACCAGCTCATCCTCCTTGATGAGGGCGCCGCGCGCGCAGTTGATGAAGGAAGCGGTGGGCTTCATCCAACTGAACTGCTCACGGCCGATGGAATGCTCGGTGGAGGGAACGACGGGCAGATGCACGGACACGAAATCAGCCTGCTCCCAGACCTCCTTCGCAGTGGCCTTGAGCTCGCACAGATCGCCGATCTTCTCCTGCGTCATGTACGGGTCGTAGCCGATGACCTTCATGCCGAAGCCGTACTTGCACTTCTGCATGGCCAGCTGGGAGATGCGGCCGCAGCCGATCATGCCGAGGGTCTTGCCGCCGAGCTCATAGGTGTGCTCCATGCCCATGCGGACAAGGAAGTTGCCGCCGCGGAACTGGCGGTCAACATAGGTGAAGCGCTTGGCGCACATGAGCATCAGCATCACGGCGTGCTCGGCGACGGCGTTGGCGTTGCCGGCGGGCGCGTAGACAACGGTGATGTCCTTGGCGTGGGCATGATCCATGTCGATGTTGTCGAGGCCGGCGCCCTGCTTGCCGATGACCTTGAGGTTGGTGCAGGTATCCATCATCTTGGCGGTGATGGGCTCGGTGCGGCACATGATGGCGTCGGGCTGGAACGCGGCAAGCTCCTTGACGTAGGTCTCCTCGTCGTTGTGGCTGCACAGCTTCACCTCGAAGTCGTTGGACTCGAAGATATGCGTCGCGATCTCGTTGAGCTCGATGGTGTAATAAACTTTAAACTTAGCCATGGTAAAAACCCCTCTCAAAATATTATAATGTTTCCTTGTTGATTTCGTTTCCCGATCTTCTCTCAGTTCGTTCATTGTACACCCGCTCTTTCATAAAAGCAAGCCATTTGCCGATTTTTTGCAGGAATTTATGCATTTCCTTTGCGTCTTACCACTAATTTTGAAGATGCACTTTCATGAAATTGAACACATCTCCAAAAATGCACAAGTTTCTCCGAAAAACTTGTGCATTTCATCAAAAGAGCCCTCTGCCGCGGCAGAAGGCTCTTTCATTTTTCCTTATGCCGCCGGCGCCGTCTCGGACGTCTGCGGCGTCTCCGGTACGGCCGGCGTCTGCGTCGGATCGGCGGCCGGCACGCCTGGGTCGGTCACCGGTGCGCCCGGGTCCGTCGTCGGCACGCCCGGGTCGCTCCCCGGGACCGTCGGGTCCGTCCCCGGAGCGTTCGGGTCGACCGACGGTTCCGCCGCCTTGCCGACGAGGATGATGCGGTTGCGGCTCTTGTAGCGGCTCGTCGCCTCATAGGTCGAGGAGAGCAGCGTCCCGTCGCCCGCGTACACATTGCGGTAGGTCTTGACCACATAGCCGGTGTACGGCGTCTGCTCCACCTTCTGCTCGCCCGGCGCGAGCGTGTCGGTCTCGACGATCTCCTCCTCGTAGGGCGTTGTGCTGATCAGCTCCGTCACCATCTTCACATAGTGGTCGTCGGTCTTGGTACCGAGAAGGGTGATCTTGATGTAGTCCTTCTTATCCTTCGTGAAAAAGTCCGCCTGCACCTTGATGGGGTAAAGCGTGTTGTTGCGGAACTCAAACTCCGGCCCGCCGCTCGCCACCGTCGCGTCCAGCCCGAGGCCGATGTAGTCGGAGGCGTAGCCGTGGTTCACGCGCTGCACGATCTCAAGGTTCGCGTACAGCGCCGCCGCGTAGAGCGTCGAGCTCGCCTGGCACGCGCCGCCGCCGATCATATCCACGGTCTTGCCGTTGAGATAGCCCGGCGCAGGCGAATAGCCGTTTTCCGCCGTGAACGGCGTCACCAGCGGGCCGTACTTCATCGTGTCGCCCGCGTTGAGGATGTAGCCCGTGATGCGCTCTGCCGTCAGCTGCACGTTCTTGTGCCGCCCCGGCGCGCCGCCGACGCGCGTGGTGTAGCTGCTCAGCTCGTCGCGGAACAGTCCCGCCTCCAGCTGCTCGGTCGTGACCTCCGGCCGCTCGACCGTCGCCCGGACGGTGAAGGTCTCTCCGGGCGCCGCCGCGTCGTAAGCGCTCTGCAGGTCGGCAAGCGTAAAGCTCACGCCCACCCGGCTCGGGATGATCTTCTCATTTTCAATGTCGTAGCTCGCGTTGACCTTCTCGCCCACGAGCTTTTCCCGCTCCGCCGCCAGATCGACCGCCTGCGCGGGCACGGTCTCGTAGACCGCCTCCGCGTCCGGATCGCCGTACAGCGTCACCTGAAGCGGGTAGCCCCCGCCAAGGTATGCGCCGCGCAGCGCGTCGCCGATCACACGCCGCGCCTGCTCCCGGTCCAGGATATGGCGGCCGTCCCTGCTTTTGGTCACGCTGACCTCGCTCTCGGCCGTCAGAGCGATGGCAAACTCTACCGGCTCGCACTCCAGCGCGTTCAGCACCGGCTCCGCCGCCGCGCAAAACGGCTCCTCGGATACGATGTCCTCCTCATGCTCGGTAAAAAGCGAGAAAAGGAAGCTCACGCCGCTCTTGAAAAAGCCGTCGCCCTTCGCGCTGCGCACCCGCGCCAGCGTATCCGCGGCCTTCCGGCAGTCGATGTCCGCCGGAATATCGCCCAGCGCCACACCCGCGATCACCTCGCGGCTGTCTCCCTCCATCACGGCAAAGTCGAGCCGCGCGCCCTGCGCGTCGGCGACCCGCCGCGCCAGCTCCGCCGCCGCCTGCTCCTCGGTCATGCCGCCGTAATCCACGCCGCCGACCGTTGTGTTGGGATAGATGGTCCCGCTCAGCGTCGCGTAGGCGCACAGTCCCAGATACGCCGCGGCCAGCACGCCGAGCGCGATACCGGCAATGGCCCATCCTCTTTTGCCGCCCTTCGCCAGACGCTTGCCGCCCTTACCGGCGCTCTCCGCCGTCTTCGCGGCCTCGTTTCTCTTTTCCTCAAAGGCACCCAGATTCTCTTCCATTCCGGCACCCTCCCGCTGTTCTGAATCAATAGCCCGCTGTGTATACCACAGCCAGTCTATTGCAGTATAGCATAGATTTTGCGAAAAAGAGTAACGATTTGGTTACAATTTTTTACGCCGTTTTGGCAGCCCCCGCGCGCGGGATGCGGATGGTCAGCCGGATCTCCTCGTCCGTGTCCTCCCGCTCGCACGCCGCGTCCACCCCCGCGCGCCGCATGATGCCCATGCTCCGCCGGATGGTGTTGAGAAACAGCCGCACGTCCTTCACGATGAACGTCGGCCTCCGCCGCGGCGGCGTGACCGCCGCGCGCTGCAAAACCGACTCGATGTACGCCTCCGTCTGCGCCACGTTGCAGCCCCGCTCCACGATGACGCGCAGCGCCGCCAGACGCTCGGTCTCGTCGCTCAGACGCAGCAGGGCGCGCGCGTGCCGCTCGGAAAGTCCTCCCTCGCGCAGCAGCGTCACACACTCGGGCGAGAGCCGCAGCAGCCGCAGCTTGTTCGCCACCGCGCTCTGCGACTTGCCCAGCCTCTCCGCCGCCTGCTCCTGCGACAGGCCGTAGACCGCGATGAGCTTCGCGATGGCGGCGGCCTCCTCCATATAGTGCAGGTCCTGCCGCTGCAAATTCTCAATGAGCGAGAGCAGCGCCGACTCCTCCTCGTCCGACCGCACCGCAAGGCACGGCACCTCCCGCAGCCCCGCGAGCTTCGCCGCCCGCAGCCGCCGCTCCCCCGCGACCAGCTCGTAGCCATCCTCGCCCCGCCGCACGGTCAGCGGCTGCAAAATGCCGTATCGCCCGATGCTCTCCGCCAGCTCGCGCAGCGCCTCCGGCTCAAAGTATTTCCGCGGCTGATCGGGATTCGCGCGGATCGCGTCCACGCTCAGATACAGCACGCGCCGGCCCGTCCACATTCCCTTGTGCATGATCTCCATGGTGTCCCCTCCTATCGCGGTCTCCCCCGCATCCTTGCCCCCATTCTAAAAGCGGCGGCACGCAAAGCCGCGCGAATTTTGTCAGGGAATCGGGAAAATTTTCATTTCCCCGATCTTCCTATTTACGAATCGCTCCGCTTCGTGTAAAATAAAGGGACTTATGATCGAACGAAGGGAGGCGCCTTATGGCCGGTTATGTTCTGCACCTGAGCGAACAGGAGAATATCACCCTGTCCGCCGCCGTGACGCGCCGCCTGATCGACGGCGGGGACGGCGACGCCGCCCTGCTCTACCTGTGCCTGCTCAAGAACCGCGGCAGCGCCTCCCCCGAAACGCTCTGCGCCGAGCTCAAATGGGATGAAGCGCGCCGTTCGCGCGCCGAGTCCGCCCTCGCCCGCATGGGACTCGTCAGCACCCCGAAGCCGGAGGAGCCCGCACCCGCACCGCTCCCCGCGCCCAACGCCGAGCGCCCCGCTTACTCGCGCGAGGACGTCGCCCGCAAGTTAGAGCAGGACGCGAGCTTTTCCGCGCTTCTGCGCGAGGTCGAGCGCAAGCTCGGCCCGCTATCCACGCCGTCCGTCGGCAAGCTCCTCGGCCTTTACGAGGACCTCGGCCTGCCCGCCGATGTGCTCTTTCTCCTCGTCAACCACTGCATCGCCCGCCACGCCGCGCAGTACGGCGCGGGGCGGCTCCCCACCATGCGCCGGATCGAGCAGGAGGGCTACGTCTGGGCGAGAAAGGGCCTTCTTTCCTCGACCAGCGCGAATGACTACCTCAACGCCCTCCACGCGCGCGAGCAGAAGTACCCCGCCTACATGGCGGTCCTTCAGCTCGGCGAGCGCAAGCCCTCCCCGAGCGAGGAGAAATACCTCTCCGCCTGGGTGGACATGGGCTTCCCCGCCGAAACCGTCGCCCTCGCGTACGATAAGACCGTCCTGCGCTGCCACGAATTCAAGTGGGCGTACTGCAACGGCATCCTGAAGCGCTGGCACGAAAAGGGGCTCCACACCCCCGCGGAGACCGCGGCGGAAAATGCCGCGCCGAAAAAGGAAGAAAAACCGTCCGGCGGCAAGAACGACTGGATGAAGCAATACCTGTAAGGGAGGGAACCTCATGTCCTACGACGGAAAGCTCATGCGCCGCGCGATGGTCCGCTTTGAGGAGGCGAAGCAGCGCCGCGCCGACGCTCTGCACGCGCGCGAGCGCGCGGTCTACGCCGCCGTCCCCCGCATCGCGGAGATCGACGCCGCCCTGCGCGAGACCATGTCCAAGCTCATCGCCTCGGCCCTGCGCCGCGGCACGGACCCCCGCCCCGCCATCGAAGCGCTCAAGGAGGAAAACCTCGCTCTCCAGCGCGAGCGCGCCGAGCTGCTCGTCTCCCACGGCTACCCTGCCGACTACCTTGAGGATAAGCCCAACTGCCCCCTCTGCGGCGACACCGGCTGGCGCGGCGACGAGGTCTGCTCCTGCCTGAACGACTATTACGCCCGCGTCCAGCTCGAGGAGCTCTCCCGGCTCCTCGACCTCGGCACGCAGAGCTTCGAGACCTTCTCCTTTGACGTCTACTCCCCCTACGCCCCCCTCGATCAGGACATTTCTCCCCGCTCGAACATGGAGCGCATCTACGATGCCTGCCGCGACTATGCCTACGAATTTTCCCCCCGCAGCGGCAATCTTCTGCTCTCGGGCGAACCCGGGCTGGGCAAGACCTTCCTCTCCGCCTGCATCGCCCGCGTCGTGAGCGAGACGGGCCACTCCGTTGTCTACGACACCGCCGCCCACATCTTCGAGCGCTTCGAGGCGCAGAAATTCTCCCGCGACGAGACCGGCGGCGCGGATGAGGACGTTTCCCGCCTTCTCCGCTGCGACCTGCTCATCATCGACGATCTCGGCACCGAGCTGACCACCGAGTTCGTCCGCAGCGCCCTCTACCAGATCGTCAACACACGCCTGATGACGAACAAAAAGACCATCATCTCCACCAACCTCTCCCCCGCCGAGCTCTCGCGCCGCTACGGCGCGAACATCCTCTCGCGCATCGAGGGCGCCTACCGCATCCTCCCCTTCTTCGGCGACGACATCCGCAAGCAGAAAAAGTAACGTACACGCAAGGAAGCGGCCTCCCCGCAGGGAGACCGCTTCCTTCTTTTTATTGTTCATTGAATGAGCATATTTTCGCCCACGACCGTCTTCGCCTCGTCCACGGAGGTGAAGTAGGCGTTGAGGATCTGCACCGCGGTCGAGGCCAGCGCGCCGCCGCTGCCGCCCTTTTCGATCACCACCGCCAGCGCGATCTGCGGATCGTCGTAGGGCGCGAACGCCACGAATACGCCGTTGCTGACCTTGCCGCCGGTCTGCGCCGTACCGGTCTTGGCGGCGGCATCCACCACGCAGTCCTTGAAGTAGTAGGCCACGCTGCCCGACACGACCAGGTCGCGCATTCCCTGCAAGACCGCCTGCAGATTCTCCGGCTCGATGTCGACGATCTCCGCCGGCGGCTCGTCGTACACATCGACGAGCTCGGCGCTGTCGTAGGTCCGCACCTCCTTGAGCAGGTGCGCGTTGTACCGCGTCCCGCCGCCCGCGAGCGTCGCAATGTAGTTCGCAAGCTGCAGGGGCGTAAAGAGCGAGTACGACTGGCCGATGGCGGCGGTCAGCGTCTGACCGTCCGTCCAGTAGTACCCGTCGAGCGAGTTGACATAGTCCGGCGTGGTCATCACACCGATTTTCTCCGGGATCTCGATGCCCGTCGGCTCGCCGAGACCGAAGGCCGAGGCATAGCGCGCGATCGTGGAGATGCCCGTCCTGCGTCCGACGTCGTAGAAGAAATAGTTGCACGACACCTTGATCGCCTCGGTCACGTCGATGCGCCCGTGCGTGCCGCCATTCTGGTTGTAGAGCCAGCATTTGTAGGCCCAGTCGCCGTAGTGATACACACCCTTCGTCAGAATGGTGGACTTCGGCGTGATGATGCCGGTCTCCAGCGCCGCGATGGCCGTCACCGGCTTGAAGGTCGAGCCGGGCGCGTAGGTGCCCTGTGTCGCGCGGTTCCAGAACGGCTGGAGCGGATCGGTGTTGTTCTCCGTGTAGTCCTCGTTGAAGGTCTTGAGCGAGAAGGTCGGGTACGACGCGAGCGAGAGCACCTCGCCCGTGCCGACCTGCACCACCGCCGCGGCGGCGCCGCGGTCGATGTCGTCCTCCGCCGTCATGCTCTCCACCGTCTCGGCGAGAATGCGCTCCACATCCTCCTGGAAGTCGATGTCCAGCGTCAGCGCGACCGTATGGCCCGGCTCCGGCTCAACGGAATAGATCTCCCCCGTCACCTTGCCCGCGGCGTTCGTCTCCACGATGCGCCGCCCGTTTCTGCCGCGCAGGTAGTCCTCAAAGGCGAGCTCCACGCCGTCGTAGCCGACGTAGGCGTTCATCGCGTAGCCCTTCTCCTTGTATTCGCTCCATTTCTCGCGCGGGATCTTCGTGACGCGGCCGAGAATGTGCGCCGCCGCGTCGGTCTGATACTCGCGCACGGACGAGGTGCCGATGTGGATGGGCGCATACGCGCCGTCCTTCAGCTCCGCGATCAGCTCCACCGAGATGTCCGACGCGATGGCCGCCGTCGAGAGCTGATTGAGCTTTGTCACCGCGAGGCAGTAGCGCAGTCCGACGAGCTTGCGCGCCTCCGTGTCGGTCAGGTCCTCGTCCACCTTGAACTCCGCGCGCAGCCGCGAGAGCAGCGCCTCAGGGCTCAGCGGCGGGTCGGTGTCGGTCGTCAGCGCGTCCTCGTCCGCCCACTTCTTGCTCACAAGGTAGCTGTTGAGCGTCGTGTGCGAGCCGGAGACGGAAAAATCGTAGGCAAACGGCGCGCCCGCCGTCAGCGGCAGCGTGTCCTCCCAGACAACGCCCCGGTTTTCCAGCAGCTCGATGAGCCGCAGCAGCTCCTCGTTGAGCGCCGCGTCGTCCGACGGCGCGAGCGAGGCGTCCAGCTCGAGCGTATACACGCTCCGGTTCGTCACCAGCGCCTTGCCGTTCCGGTCAGTCAGGATGCCGCGTGAGGTCACCACCGTCTCGCTCTTCGTGTTCGCTCGGATGGACCGCGCGCGGTACTCCGCGCCGTGTACGATCTGCGCGTCGAAGAGCGTCACGAAATACGCCGCCAGCACCAGCGAGAAGAGCACGCCGATCACGAGCAGCCGGCGGCTGAATTGCTTTTTGTCGTCCACGGCAGGCCCTCCCTTCGTGGTTCTTTGCCGTTGTTACAGGGTAAATTTCCGATGCAGGAATGCCAGTACCGGATGGCACGCGGCCAGCAGCGGCAGCGAGAGCGCCAGCTCCCGCACCGCGCGCAGCGCGATGGCGGACAGCTCCGAGCGTCCGCCGGCGAGCAGTGTGACCGCCGTGATAATATCCACGAGCAAAAACGCCGCCGTGCTCACCGCCAGCGAGCAGAGGATACCGGGCTGCAGCACGCTCCTTGCAATGAGCGCCGCGAGCAGCGCCGTGAGCGGAAACGCGATCGTGTACAGGCACGGCAGCGGGGCGGTCAGCGCCAGATCGCACAGCACGCCGAAGACCAGCGCGAACACAAAGCCCTCCAGCCGGTCCTCCATCGACGCGATCACTGCCGGCAGCAGCGGCGGCAGAAAGGGCGCGAGCCCCCACACGCGCAGATGGGCAAGCGTCAGCCCATGCCCGAAGAGCAGCAGCAGACACGCAAGCGCGTAAGCGGTCCATTTGACCGCCGTATCCCGCGTAGTTGACGGCGACATGGCAGCGCCTCCCTTCCGAAAACCGTCACACCGTCAGTCGACGATGTCAAAATCCTTGATGATGAATACCTCGCTCAGCTCGCCGAGCCGCGCCGCGGGCGCGAGCACCGCGTACTGCGCCAGTCCGTCGTCGTCCGTGCGCACGGACTCCACCGTCCCGATGACCAGCCCGCCCGGGTAGAATCCGCCGAGGCCCGAGGTCGTCACCACATCGCCCGAGAGCAGCTGCGCGTCGGCGGACAGATAGCTCAGCTTCAGCTTCCCCTCGCCCATCAGCGCCAGATCGCCCTCCGCGACCGCGACCTCCTGCGTGCGGAACACCCGCGCGCCCAGCTCCGTGTCGGTGTCGATCACCGTCAGCACGGTGCACCAGTTGTAGCCCACCGCGGACACCACGCCCACCAGGTCGCCCTCGGCGGACACCACGCAGTCGTTTTTCTCCACGCCGTGCGCCGTGCCGCGGTTGAGCGTCAGCGCGCTCGTCCAGTTCGTGCTCTCGCGGTCGATGACCGCCGCGGACTCGAACACCAAGTCGCGCCGCTGCTCCCGCAGCTCCAGCAGCTCGCGCAGCAGCGCGTTCTCCTCGCGGTCGGCCTCGGCCTGCCGCGCGTCGCGCTCCAGCTCCGCCACGCGCTCGCGCAGCGTCTCGTTTTCCGCCAGAAGGTCGGAGTAGTCCTTATAATAACGCTGCTTGTCCTCCGCCCACGTCGCCACCGCCGTGACCGCCGAGCGGAACGGATAGGTCAGCACGCCCACGGCGTTCTGCAAGAAGCCCGACGTCGCGCTCACAAAGCTCAGTACGCTGATGAGCACCGCGCAGGCGGTCGTGATGATGAGCAGCCGCAGGCCGTATTTTTCCAGAAATTCACGCAAAGCTCAGCCCTCCCCTCGGGGGTCGTTTTTTAGAAGAAGCGCACGCCGAAGTGCTTCGTCAGGCATTGCCCCAGCTTCTCCACCGGCAGTCCCATGACGTTGTAAAAGTCGCCGTCGATGCGCTCGACGAGCAGCGCGCCCAGGCTCTGCACGCCGTAGGCGCCCGCCTTGTCCATCGGCTCGCCGGTGGCGATGTAGGCGCGCAGCTCCTCCTCTGTGCAGGGACGAAAGTACACATCCGTCGATACCGTAAAGGCTTCCGCCCTGCCGCCCTGCCGCACCGTCACGCCGGTGCAGACCGTGTGGCGGTTCCCCGCCAGCTCCGTGAGCATCCGCAGAGCGTCCGCCTCGTCGCGCGGCTTGCCGAGCCGGTCGTTCTCCAAAAACACCATCGTGTCCGCCGTGATGAGGATATCCTCCGGCCCGACCAGCGGCGCCGCCGCGTCGGATTTCAATCGCGCAATGTGCGCGACGATCTCCTGCGGCGCAAGCCCCTCGGGATAGGTCTCCTCCACATCGGGAATGACCACGGAAAAATCGGTGATGCCCATGCGCCGCAGCAGCTCATGGCGGCGCGGCGACTTGGAAGCCAGCACGATATGCGGCATGATCTCAGTCCTCTTTTCAATACAAATCGTAATATGACGCAGAAAAACTACGTTTTGTTTTCATTTTTACTCCACGCCGCGGTAGAAAAGCCCGCGTGTGATGTCCTTGGGCGTGTACTCCTCCCGCCCCCGATAGGCCCGCAGCACACGCACGCACTCCTCCGCCGACTCGGTCGTAAACCGCAGCCGCGCGTAGGTCAAGCCGATTTTCCGGTACTCCGGCTTGTCCGCCAGCCACAGCGTCTTGCCGTTCTGGAGCTCGCTCCGGCAGCCGTAGGCGTGCAGCACAGGGAACCGCTCGCCCACACGGTCGGTCAGCTCCGGCGCTCCGATACACGCGCTGTCCGCGCAGACGGCATCGCAGCGCTCCTTAAAGTGCCGGCAGCCGAACTCATTCGCCGCGATGCAGTTTTCCGTAATCATCAGCGGCAGCCGCCCGTAGACGATGGCCTCGCAGGGGATGCACTTGCTGATGTCGCGCATCTGCTCGTGCCGCAGCTCGAACGACAGCGTCGCGCCCGCAAGTCCCTGCTCCTTCAAAAACCGCAGCGCCGCGGAGTTGAACACATTCAGCCCGAAGTCCCCGCGCAGCTCCATGCCCAGTCCGCGCACGAGCGCGAAATGCCCCAGATTCCCGAGCACCGCGCGCTCCACGCCGCGCGCCTTCGCGGCGGCAAGCCGCTCGCGCAGACCTTCCTCATCCGCCGTCCGCCACACGCGCGGCAGCACGGCGGCAAACCTCGTCCGTTCTCGGTATTTCTCCACGTCGACCGACGGCAGCAGCTCCAGCGGCACATACACCGTCTCCACGCCCTCGTTCACCAGCGCATCGGTGAGCTGTTCAGCCCGGTAAATGGACGCCGTAAAGCGCGGCGGCTCCGTCGGGTTTTTGATCCTCTCAACCGGGACAAACGTCCCCTCGCGCCGCGCGGGTACCTCCGTCCGCATCGCCTCCAGCGCCGCGAGCGCGTCGCGCCGCAGCGCGTTGAGCGCGCTCGCCGGAACGGACAGCCCGTCCTCCGCCGTCACCGCGCAGTCCGACACCGTGAACGCCGTCCCGCCGGTCTTGCGCAGACGGGCCTCGACCTCCCCGGCTGTCACCGCGCGGCTCCGCGCCGCCTCCGGCGCGGCCCCCGTGACCGTGACGCAATGCCCGTCGCCGTCCTCGGCGGTCAGCCCCATCGGCTCGCCCGCGCGAAGCGCCGCGCGGAAGCGCACCGGCACGAGCCGCATATCCTCTTTTTCATAGGCCGCCCGCAGTTCGCCGAACCATTCCTCCGGCCACCGCGCGTTCTCCGGGCGAACACCGAACATTTCCTTTCCGCGACGGCCGCGGTAATAGCCGGCCGTGAACCCGTCGCGCGAGAACGCCAGCGCAAGCTTTTTCTGCTCGTCCGCCGTCGGCGCGCGATGCTCGCGCAGCAGCGCGGCATAGATGCCCGTCACCGCCGCCACATACTCGGGCCGCTTCATGCGCCCCTCGAGCTTCAGGCACGCCACGCCCATCTCCGCCATCTCGCCGGCATACGCCGCGAGGTTCGCGTCCTTGAGCGACAGCGGATTCGCGTCCGCCTTCCCGTGCCAGCCATAGCGCAGGCGGCAGGGCTGCGCGCACGCGCCGCGGTTGCCGCTCCGCCCGCCGATCACCGCGGACATCTCGCACATCCCCGAGTAGCACATACAAAGCGCCCCGTGCGCAAAGGTCTCGATCTCGATCGGCGCGCGCTCCGCGATCTCGCGGATCTCCTCGCCCGACAGCTCGCGCGCGAGCACCGCCCGCGTCATGCCGAGCCGCGCCGCCTCCTCCACGCCCGAGAGCGTGTGCAGCGCCATCTGCGTGCTCGCGTGCAGCGGCACATCGGGGATCACCGCGCGCAGCGTCTCGTAAACGCCCCAGTCCTGCACCAGGATCGCGTCCACGCCGTATTCGCTCGCTTTCCGCGCCGTCTCGGCGAGCGCGGGCAGCTCGCGGTCGGTCACGAGCGTATTGAGCGTCAGGTAGACCTTCACGCCCCGCAAATGGCAATAACGCACCGCCGCCAGAAATTCCTCATCGCTGAAGTTCCTGGCGCTGCGGCGCGCGTTGAAGCTGCCAAAGCCCATATACACGGCGTCCGCACCGTTCTGCACGGCGGCGACCAGCGCCTCGCGTCCGCCCGCGGGAGAGAGCAGCTCCGTCATTATTTCCTGTTCTGCAATTTGAACAGCTCGCGCTTGAGCTCGCTGACCTCGTTCTTCGCCTGCGCGGCGTCGTCGATGTACTGCTTGAGCTGGCGGCGCAGCGCCTCGCTGGCCTCGCGCTCCTTGAAGAGCTCGTCGGCGATGTTCGCCGCGGCGAGCACGGCGGCGTCGGTGCGCCCCACCTTCGCGCCGGTGAGCATTTCGTCCATCTTCGTGCCGACGTAAGCGCCGACCTTCTGCATATAAGAGGGGGCCTCCTCGGCGACAAAGGTATACTCCTCGCCGCAGATGCTGACGGTAACGCGGTTTTCCATCGTATGATCTCCTTTCTCTTCCCCGGGAGCAGACGTAATAATACAGCTTTTAATATAACACAAAGTGTATTGGGATAAAAGAGGGATTTTAAAAATTTACAATTTTTGCCGCCGGCGGCGGGG